>Ga0326514_10000769_pt1 | contig 21275 bp, 27 predicted proteins | sample 3_2548_0518_D_FD_203653 | JGI IMG/M metagenome (GOLD analysis project Ga0326514, IMG submission 203653) | Bovine rumen microbial communities from UC Davis, California, United States - 3_2548_0518 | ecosystem: Host-associated > Mammals > Digestive system > Stomach > Rumen | place: USA... | reverse complement strand
GTCCAGCAAACCTCGAAATTTTTTCTTTGATTCAAGATTTTTGGCAAAGAGTTTTCCGTGAAAACAGAAAGAGTCTTCACCTATTCCTCTTCCTTTCCGATCAAACAGCGGGACGGAGATTTTTGCCAAGTTTTTGAAATCTTCTTGATCAAAACCTGCTTCTGAAATGATTTTTCCAAATTTAATCATTTGGATTCCTCCTTTATAAATTTACTAAACCATTATAAAGGGTATTTGCACAAATGGTATAATTAAATTATAACAAAAATACGACAAAAAAGCAAATTATGTTAAATAATAATTGATAAATTTATAAATATATAGTATTATATTTAATAGTAAGAAGAAAATTAGAAAGAAGGTATGCAAATGAGGATTTTAGCTGTTGGAGATATAGTTGGTTCTTCAGGTATAAGAAAGTTAAAAAAAGAATTGTCAGGGATTATAGAAAAAGAAAAAATAGATTTTGTAATAGTAAATGGAGAAAATTCAGCTGAAGGAATGGGTATTACAGAAAATAATTTTAGAGATATAATATCTGAAAAAGTAGATGTTATAACTATGGGAAATCATACATGGGGCAAAAAAGATATTTTTAAATTTATTGATCATCCAAAACTTATTAGACCAGCAAACTATACAAAAGGAGTTGTAGGAAAAGGCTACAATATTTATAATTGTAAAAATAAAAAAATTGCTGTTATTAATTTAATAGGACGAGTTGATATGAATGTATTATCTGAGAATCCTTTTGTTGTAGCTAAAGAAATTGTTGAAGAAATAAAAGAAAAAACAGATATTATAGTAATAGATTTTCATGCAGAAGCAACTGCTGAAAAAATTGCTTTATCATATTATTTAGATGGAAAAGTAACTGCAATTTTTGGTACACATACACATGTACAAACAGCAGACGAAACAATTTTGGAAAATGGTACTGGATATATAACAGATATAGGAATGACAGGACCAAAAAAATCAGTGATTGGAATGGATGTTTCAGCTTCTGTTAAAAGATTTGAAACAACATTACCAGAAAGATATAGAATAGCTACAGGAGAATGCAAATTAAATGGTGTTATTTTTAGTATTGATGATAATACAAACAAGGTAAATGAAATAAAAAGGATAACAAGATAGAAAATAAAAGATAAAATATTAATAAGAAACTATTTGTCGAAAATAGAAGTATATTGCGATGAAATTACCTAAAAAATTCCAGAAAATACTTTACATTAGTTTCCAAATAATGTAAAATATAAATCGTAAAAGTTGCAACAAAAAAAATAAAAATTATAGGAGGCAAAAGAAAATGGAAGTTTTAAAAATTTCATCAAAATCAAATCCAAATTCAGTAGCAGGAGCAATAGCTGGATTGGTAAAAGAATCAAATAAGGCAGAAATGCAAGCAATTGGAGCAGGTGCTTTAAATCAAGCTGTTAAAGCAGTAGCAATAGCAAGAGGATTTGTAGCACCAGCAGGAGTAGATTTAGTATGTATACCAGCATTTGCTGAAGTAGAGGTTGAAGGAGAAGACAGAACTGGTATAAAGTTAATTGTAGAATCAAGAGTTTAATATTATAGAATGATTATTAGTAGCGGGCTATTTATTTAGTCCGTTTTGTTATTTTTATTTTAAAACCCTTGAAATTTTATTATAAATAATGTATGATAGCAAAGTATAGAGGTGAAATATGAAATCAAATTGGATCAAATATATATTTATAGTATTTATTATTTTAATTTTAGTATTTTCAATATACAAAATAAAACAAGATGAACACCAGGAACAAGAAGTGAATATTTCAAATAAACAAAAAGAAATAGTAAAAGAATTAAAACTTGGAATTGCTGGACTTGACACAATTAACCCAATATTAAGCAAAAATAAAAATGTACAAGATATTACAAAACTAATATATGAACCACTTGTTAATTTAACATCACAATACAAAGCAGAAGCATGCCTTGCAAAAGAATGGGCTAAACAAAGTGATAATTCATATTTAATAAAATTAAGAGAAAATGTAAGATGGTCAGATGGACAAAGATTTACAGCAGAAGATGTAAAATTTACAATAGACAGATTAAAAGACACTGATAGTATATATTCAGCAAATGTAGCAAATGTAACTGGTTTAGATATTGTAGATGACTATACTATTAAAATTAATTTAGATAAAGAAGTCCCATTCTTTGAATATAATCTAACATTCCCAATACTTTCAAGAGATTATTATGATGATGAGGATTTTGTAACAACATCTAAAAATTCAAGTCCAGTAGGAACAGGAAAATTTAAGATATCAGAAGTTGAATCTTCCTATTTAGTCTTGGAAAAAAATAATAGTTGGTGGAATAAGGAAAAAAATATTACAATTGAAAAAATCACAGTAAACCTGTATTCATCAATAGGAGAGTTATATAATAGTTTTAAAATTGGAAACTTAGATTTAATTGCGACAACAAACAATAATTTACAAGAATATATAGGAACTATAGGATATAGTTCTAAAGAGATAAAAGGAAGAGAACATACATTTTTAGCATTTAATCAATCAAACTATTTTCTATCTAAAGCAGAGGTTAGAAACGCTATAGCTTATTCTATAGATAGAGCTAATATAGTTGCAGAAGTTTTTAATAATAAATGTTATACAAGTAGCTTTCCTTTAGACTATGGAAATTGGCTTTGTCAAGAACAAGACGTAAGTAGTGGATTTAATCCTGAACAAGCAAAACAAGTATTAGTTGATAATGGATGGTCATATAGAGGTGGAAGTTGGCAAAAAGTAGAAAATTATAGAACACAAAGAATAGCATTAAATTTACTAGCTAAAGCAGATGATTCATCAAAGGTTTCTGTAGCTGAAAATATAAAGACACAATTAGCTAATCAAGGTATAATAATAAACATACAACAAGCATCAGGAGATCAATATAATAATTTGGTACAATCAAGAAGTTATGATATATTATTAGGTAGTATTACAATATCTCCAAGTCCAGATTTAAATTTATTTTTAGGAGATGGGAATTTAGCAAATTATTCAAATGAAGAAGTTCAAAATATAATAAATGAGGTAAAAAACACATCAGATGAAGAAATTTTAAAAGAAAAATATAAAAAAATTTCAGAAATTTATAAAACAGATATGCCATATATAAGTTTATATAATAACAAATATATAATCGCATATAATTCAGGATTAGTAGGCGATATAACGCCTACATGGTTCTATCAATTTTATGGTATAGAAAGTTGGTATAAATAATTTTTGAAAAAGCATTGACAAAACAAAAATTTGGTATATAATAAGAATATCAAACAAAAGTTCAAATAATTTAGGAGGAAAAAATATGGGAGAAAATACAGAAAAGAAAAAAGCATTAGAGATGGCAATGAGCCAAATTGAAAAACAATTCGGAAAAGGTTCAGTTATGAAACTAGGAGAATTTAAAGCTATGGAAATAGAAGCGATACCAACAGGAGCATTGAGTTTAGATATAGCATTAGGGATTGGTGGTGTGCCAAGAGGTAGAATCATAGAGGTTTTTGGGCCTGAGTCATCAGGTAAAACAACATTAGCATTACATGTAGTTGCAGAAGCACAAAAAATGGGAGGAGAAGCAGCATTTATAGATGCAGAACATGCTTTAGATCCAGTTTATGCAAAAAAATTAGGTGTTGATATAGATAATTTGATAGTATCTCAACCAGATACAGGAGAACAAGCTTTAGAAATAACAGAAAGTTTAGTTAGAAGTGGAGCTTTAGATGTTATAGTAGTTGACTCTGTAGCTGCATTAGTTCCAAAGGCAGAAATTGATGGAGACATGGGAGATTCTCATATGGGACTTCAAGCCAGACTTATGTCACAAGCATTAAGAAAATTAGCAGGAGCTATAAATAAATCAAAGACTGTTTTAATATTTATCAATCAATTAAGAGAAAAAATAGGAATCATGTTTGGAAATCCAGAGACAACTACAGGTGGTAGAGCATTAAAATTTTATGCATCTGTAAGAATGGATATTAGAAGAATTGAAAATATTAAACAAGATGGTGAAGTAAGAGGAAATAGAGTACGTGTAAAAGTAATTAAAAATAAAGTTGCTCCACCATTCAGAGAAGCAGAATTTGACGTTATGTATGGAGAAGGAATTTCAAAAGTAGGAAATGTTTTAGATATGGCAGTAAACTTAGACATTATTCAAAAAGCTGGATCATGGTTTAGCTATAATGGAGATAGAGTTGGACAAGGTAGAGAAAATGTAAAAAAATATCTACAAGAGAATCCAGATATATTGGAAGAAGTAGAACAAAAAGTAAGAGATAACTTCCAAAAAGCTTTTGAACAAAGTTTAGGAGAAGAACTTCCATCAGCAGACGACGATGATGAAGATGAAAAATAATAATTATTTAAAAGGACCAAATTTTATGGTCCTTTTAAGGTAGAACAATAATGGGCTGTATAAATTTTCTGTTTTTTTAATGTAGAGTTCAGCCCACGTTTAATTGTTCGTACACAAAAATTTCTTTGAAATTTTCTGTGCAATGTGTTTTTATATAATAGGAAATTCGGAGAATTTTCCTATTATATAAAAAGCTTGAAATTTATAAAAACTTATAGTAAAATAAGAAAAAATGAAAGAGGTAAAAATGTATACAGCAGAAGATTTTGATAGAGAAAAAACAAGGGTTTTAAAATATATTTTATATAAAAAAAGAACTGAACAGGAAATAAGAAATAAATTTGCTCAGACGATAGAAGAAAACTTATTAGAAGATATAATAGAATATTTAAAAGAAGCAAAATACATAGACGATAAGGAATATATAGAAAAAATAGTTAATAATTTTATGATTTTAAAAAATCTATCTATAAGAGAAATACAATATAAATTAGCTTCGAAAGGATTAAAAAAATCAGATATAGAAGAATATATGTATGAAAATAAAGATGAATTAGAAGAATATGAATTTAAATCTGCTTCAAATATTTTTTATAAAAAATATTCATCTATGGAACAAGATGAAATAAAACAATATTTATTAAAAAAAGGATATAAAAACGAAAATATAAATCGAGCAATTGAGAACATTTGAGAAAGGAAAAAACAATGGCAATACTAACACTAGAAACTAAAAAATATGCAATTAAAATAGACAATTTTGAAGGTCCACTTGATTTATTATGCCACTTAATAGATAAAAACAAAATGAATATTTATGATATAAATTTAAGTGAAATTACAGATCAATATATTGCATATTTAAAAGAACAAGAAAGTTTAAATTTAGAAATAGCAAGTGAATTTTTAGTTATGGCATCTACATTACTATTTTTAAAATCAAAAAATCTTTTGCCTAAACAAGAGGAAGAGGAAGAAGAAATTACGGAAGAGGAGTTAATTAGAAGAATTATAGAATATAAAAAGTTTAAAGAGATAAGCAAAGTTTTAAAAGATAATTATATTGTATATTCTAATAGATACTTTAAGGGGCAAGAGGAAATTGAACTTCCAAAAAGAAAATTAGAAAAAGATTATGATAAAGAACTAATTCCTAAAACTTATAAGAATATAGTAGAAATAAATAATGAAAAAGTAAATCAAAATGCAAAAAATATTGAAAAAATTGCAATTACAGATAATTACACAGTTGCAAGCAAAGTAAAAGAAATGTTTAAAGTTTTAGTAAAGCAAAAAAGATTTATATTTAATAAAATGTTTTCAATTAAAAAACATAATAAACAAGAAGTTGTAACTGCTTTTTCAGGATTATTAGAGTTATCAAGAAGAAGTAAAGTAGAAACAATTCAAGAAGAACTTTTTGGAGATATAACAGTACAAAAAACTAAGAAAAGTAGTTAAAAATTGATTAATAAAAAATATGATGGAAAAACTAATATTAACCTGATTTAGGAGGTGTGAATATTGGTTTTTCTTTTAATTTTTATAATATTTATTTTTTTCAATGTTATGTTAGTATTTAGTAAAATTATTATAGAAATTGAAAATCTTAGATTTACATCACATAATTCTAAACATTTAAATGATACCTATAAAGTAATTATAAAAGTAAAAGTATTCGGTATAATACCTATTTTAAAGAAAGTTTATGACAAAAATAAAATAAATGATATTAATAAAAAACTAGATATTAGTAAAAAAATAAAGAAAATAGATATAAATAAGGTAATAGAAAGCATAAAAGAAGATAATATACTAAATAAAAATCTTATAAAAAAATTTATTAAAGATATGTTTGAAATTATAAAAATAGATTTTAAAATTGAGTTAGGTGCAGAAAATGCTGCTGTAACAGCTATTTTAATTGGCATATTAAGTACATTAATATCCATTGCTTTAAGGAATAAGATAACAAATACTAATTTACAAAGATATAAAATTATTCCAAAATATTGTAATCATAATTTTATTAATATAGATATTTCAGGTATATTTGGAATAAAAGTGATACATATTATTAATATAATATATGTTGCTATAAAAGAAAAAAAGGAGGACAATAGTTATGGGCGAACATCCAATAGAAAATCTTATGGTTGCAGCTATGAGTAGTATACAAGATATGATAGATGTAAATACAATAATTGGTGAACCAATAGAGACATCTAGTAATGTTACAATTATACCAATATCAAAAGTCTCATTTGGATTTGCAGCAGGAGGAAGTGAGTTTACAGGTGAGACTATAGACGAATACTCTAAAAAAGATAAAGAAGAAGAGATACAATATAGACTTCCATTTGGAGGCGGTGCTGGAGCAGGAGTAAGTATAAATGCAGTTGCATTTTTAGTGATTCAAAATGGAAATGTTAAATTAATACCTGTAAGTCATACATCTTCAATTGATAAATTATTAGATTATGTTCCAGATTTAATAGAAAAAACAAATAATATTTTAAATAGTTGTATTGAAAATAAAAAAACAAAAACACAAGCTATTTTACAGAAATTGCAAAACAAGCAAAATGAACAGAAGAATAAAGATAAAGTGGTAAAAAAAGAAATTAAAACTAAAGTAACAGATGATAATGACAAAAATAAAATTAAAGAAGAAATAGTAGAGGAAAAGATTAATTTAGATGATGAATAATAAAAAAATAAAAAGTTCAAGATGATAAAAAGATATCATTTTGAACTTTTAGTTTTAGCTTCTTAATAAATCAATCCAGGAGTAATAAACTTTTTTAGCCATAGAGAAAAAGTTTATTTTATCAACAGAATTTTTAGCAACTATATTAATAGTTGAAATTTCGTTACCATTAATTGAAAAAGAAATTTCTCCGTACTTTTTGACCTTCTTCAATAGGTGCATGCAAGTTTTCTTCTAGATTAAGAACTTGTTCTACATTATTTTCTTGACCTTTTTCTATTATTGCTCCTGCATTATCAGATAGAATTGCATCAACATTTGAAGATATACCTTTATCTACAGTAATTGATTTTACTAAATCTCCTTTTTTGCCAAAATCCTTATAAGAAAATTTATTAAATCCAAAATCTAATAATTTTTGTGCTTCACTAAATCTAATTTTTGTTGTAGGTGCTTTCATTATAACAGCAATTAATGATAAATTATCTCTTGTGGCACTAGCAGACAAATTATATAAGGCAAGGGAAGTAGAACCTGTTTTTAATCCAGTTGCACCTTTATAAGTTCTTATCAATTTATTTGTATTTGAAAGTTCTGATTTTCCATCTCTTAAAGAGTCAGTCCATATAGTTGTATACTTAGTAATATCCGGATGGCTATTTAATAATTCTCTAGACATTAAAGAAATGTCATAACTTGAAGTTACATGACCATCTTCATCAAGTCCATGACAGTTTTTAAATGTTGTATCATTCATTCCAAGTTCTTTTGCTTTATCATTCATCATTTGAACAAAAGCTTCCTCAGAACCTGCAATATATTCTGCCATTGCAACTACACAATCATTTGCAGAGTTTACACAAATTGCTTTTAACATATCATCTACACTTAAAGTTTCTCTTGGGTCTAACCAAATTTGAGATCCACCCATAGATGCAGCATTTTCACTACATGGAACTAAATCAGTCAAATTTATTTTTCCATTATCTAAAGCTTCCATAATTAATAAAATACTCATAACCTTAGTAACAGAAGCAGGTCTTAATTGTTCATGTGGATTATGAGAGTATAGAACTTGACCTGTAGATTGTTCAATTAAAATTGCTGATCCAGATTCTAAATTAAGAGAATCTTCATCTTCAGAATTAGCAGAAACCGCACTTGATGTTGGAACTAAGCCTTCTGAAGGTGACCATACATACGCTGTATCTTCCGCAAAACATGGAATTATACAATATAATAATATTGAGAAAAACAATAAAAACGAAACAGTAAATTTATAAAAACGCATAAAAATCCCTCCTATAGATATTAAAATATATTCATCAAAAAAATAAATATGTTCTAGTTTAGTATTAAAATTTTCGTTGTCCTGCTTAACCGTGATTGGTGTTTAAAATTTTTCCATTCTCCCCATTCTAAAAATTTTAACAAAAGTTTTTTAAAACTTTTGAAAATTTTTGAACGGTCCCCCCGAGCCATTACAAAATTTTAAAAACTAATCACTCGCGCGGACTTATAATATCTATTTAACTAAACTAAAATATATTTATTTTTATTGAATTGAAATTATATTTGTAGTTACACTTGAACTATCACTAGAACATGTAATTTTTATGTCATTTCCTGTATCATTTCTAAATTTAAAATCATAACTACCATAAGCAACTGCTGCATCTTTTCCTTTTTGAACATAAGGAACATTATTACTATGTTCATGTCTTTCTGTTACTACCAAACCAGGTGCATCTAAAACTGCATTATATAATGTACTACTTACTTGACAATTTCCACCACCGTAGACCTTTTTTCTTATTACCATTTTTATCAAATATATCTGCTTTTTGATATCCTTTTGCAGTTGTTGCTTGTCCTACAGTACTACAGAAAGAAAAAGTTTCTCCATTTTTTACAATTGTATCATTTAAAGAACCACAAGTAATGTTTATATTATTTTGTCTTGCAGATTCTTTTGTATAAATTTTTGTTGAGAAAGTAGAGAGCGTGGTTTCTGTTGGAGGTGCAGGTTGTTCATTATTAGTATTATTTGAAGTAGCACCATTTTCATTTGTTTTTGTAGCATCCTTAGCACTATTAGAGTTAGTATTTGTATTAGTATCTGTATTCTCATTTGTAGATGTTTTAGTTGCTTCATAATTATTTTGTTCCATATTATTACTATTTTGAGTGTAAAAATAATAAAAAGCTCCTATAGTAATTCCAACTATTATAACTAATAAAATTAAAATTATCTTATTTTTTTTCATAAATATCACCAGCTTTAGTTTAACCAAAAATCACAAAATTATTGACAATTTTAAAAAATAAAAGTATAATTAATATGTTAAATAAGAAAGGAAGATTATTATGTTTGCGAGATATTGGAAAAAAATAGGTATGTTAATATTAATAATAGCATGTGTATTTAATATAATGAGTAAATTAATAAATAAATTATCATTAAATAAAGAAATGATATATTCTGCAACATATATGAATCAAGAAAATAAAGATCAACAAAAAAATGAAACAAAATAATAACAAATACTTGAAAAATAATAAAAAATATGTTATGATAAAAAACAGTCATGTTATTTAAACGAGAAAGAGGTGAACTTGATAATGAAAAAAGATTTACATCCACAATATAACCAAACAACTATTACATGTGCATGTGGTAATGTTTTAGAAGTTGGTTCAACAAAAAAAGATTTAAAAGTAGACGTATGTTCAAAATGCCATCCATACTGGACTGGAAACTTAAGACAAGAAACAGCAGGTGGTAGAGCAGATAAATTTAAAAAGAAATATGGTCTTGCATAGAGAAATAAGGATACATAGGTATCTTTATTTTTTTATGCTTTATTTTCCTTGCAAAAAATGACAAAATATTATAAAATGTGGTTGTTAAATTTAGGAGGCGAATATGAGTACATCAATAGAAGTAAAAGAGCAAGAAAAATATATAGAAAAAGTAAGAAATAAGAATAATGGTGATTTGAAATATACTATTCTAACAATGGGATGTCAGTTAAATGAAAATGATTCTGAAAAGTTATGTGGAATGCTAGAAAAGATGGAATATAGTATAACAGAAAATCAAAGTGATGCTGACATTGCTTTATTTAATACATGCTGTGTTAGAGAAAATGCAGAGGATAAGTTATTTGGAAAACTTGGGGAATTAAAAAGATTAAAAGAAGAAAAAGGAATAATAATTGCAATTGGTGGATGTATGATGCAAGAAAAACATATTACTGATAAAATAAAACAAAGCTATCCATTTGTAGATATAATTTTTGGAACACATACACTACATAAGTTTCCTGAGGATTTATACAAAGTGTTGGAAAATAAAGAAAAATTAGAAGATATATTAGATGTAGATGGTAAAATATATGAAGGGTTACCTATAAAAAGGAATGATAATATAAAAGCATCTGTAACTATTATGAATGGATGTAACAACTTTTGTACATATTGTATAGTTCCATATGTAAGAGGAAGAGAAAGAAGCAGAATGCCAAAAGACATAATAGAAGAAGTAAAAGATTTAGCAAAAAATGGATATAAAGAAATTACTTTATTAGGGCAAAATGTAAATTCTTATTTACGTGTAGAAAGAGAAAAAGGTATGGAATTTGAACAATATGAAGGAGTAAATTCCTTTGCAACACTTCTTAGAGCAATAAACAAAATAGAAGGAATTGAAAGAATAAGATTTGTTTCACCTCATCCAAAAGATTTTACAGATGATGTAATAGATGCTATAGCAGAATGTGACAAAGTATGTAAATTAGTACATTTACCACTTCAATCAGGGAATACAAATGTACTAAAAACTATGAATAGAAAATATACTAAAGAACAATATTTAGAATTAGTAGAAAAAATGAAAACAAAAATACCAAATTTAACTTTATCTACAGATATAATAGTAGGTTTTGCAGGAGAAACAGATGAAGAATTTGAAGACACATTAGATGTTGTAAGAAAAGTTTGCTTTGAACAAGTATATATGTTTATTTATTCTAGAAGAGTTGGAACCCCTGGTGATAAAATGGAAAATCAAATACCTGAAGAAATAAAACATAAAAGATTTGATAAATTAAAAGCTTTAGTAGAAAGTCAAATAAGTGAAAATAATCAAAAATATGTAGGAACTACTCAAAAAGTTTTAGTTGAAGGAGAAAGCAAAAACAATAAAGAATTATTAACCGGAAGAACAGATAGTAATAAAGTAGTAATCTTTGAAGGTAGTAAAGATTTAATTGGAAAAATGATTGATTTACAGATTGTTTCAGAACATATGTGGTATTTAAAAGGTAATTATAATTCAATAAATAATTAAGATTTTTCAAAAATCTCGTTTGAGCTAATTCACGCAGAAATTCTAATAAAATTCATGGAACCTTTTTCACTTAGTCCTCGCTAACGCTCGACGCGAACATTATTCCATAAATTTTAAAGAATTTCTAGCTTAATTACTCTGCAATTCGATTTTTTCAAAATCCAAATTATTTATTAAACATGGAGATAAAATAATAAGAAAAGGAAGGATAAAATATTATGAAAACAAATGAAATTAATAATGAAAATGTAAGAGTTCTTGCAAAATTAGGAGTTGATTCAAAAGATATAGCAAATATATATCTACAAATTACAGAAGAAGGGAAAGATATATCAAAAACAGAATTTATAGATAATCTAACAAATACAATGAAGTTTTTTCAATCAAGAAATAATGATATAAATGATGAAAATAAAGAAGCAATATACAAAGAAGATATTATAGAAATGGTAAAAAATAATAATAAATTATTAAAAAATGGTATTAAGGAAAATATTGAGCCAATTTGTAAAAAAATAGATAGTTATTATTTTATGAATCCAGGATATACTAATATATTTATAAAAAGAAACCCAAACATATTTAATGTCGGAAGCAATAATTTAGATAAATATTCTAAATTATATTCTGAATATGCAATTAAAGTAGACAATAATATAGTAAATTTATTTGAATACGCTATAAAACAAGATGCAAAATTATTAGAAACAGATTTTGATAATATTTCAAATAAAATTTCACAATTAGAGAAAGATAAAAATTCTAAACTATTTACAATTGAAGAAATAAATAAATTAACTGATTAATTTAAGTTGTTGATATATGAAGGAGCAATATAAATGGATATAGATAAAGAAAAATTATCACCAATGATGCAGAAATATCTAGAAACAAAAGAAGAATATGAGGATAGTATTGTATTTTATAGATTAGGAGATTTCTATGAAATGTTCTTTGATGATGCAATTACAGCTTCTAGAGAACTAGAATTAACTTTAACAGGAAAAGATTGTGGGCTAGAAGAAAGAGCTCCAATGTGCGGAGTTCCTCATCATTCTGCAGATATTTATGTTCAAAGATTAATTTCTAAAGGATATAAAGTAGCAATATGTGAACAATTAGAGGATCCAAAAAATGCAAAAGGTATTGTAAAAAGAGGTGTAATAAGAGTAGTAACACCAGGTACATTGGTAGATAGCAACATGTTAGAAGAAAGAAAAAATAATTTTATAATGTCTATTTATAAAACAGGTATATACTATGGAATTAGTATATGTGATATATCAACAGGTGAATTTTATTCTGCAGAGATTAAAGATAATTACAATTTTCCAATGCTTTTAGATGAAATTGCGAGATATAGTCCATCAGAACTAGTTATAAACTCAATGATGGCAGACTGTACAGAAGAGATTAATAAAATAAAAGAAAGATTTGAAAATGTATATATCACAAAATTTAATGATAAATTTTTTATACAAGAGTTAAATAATTTAGATTTAAGATTTACTATTGTAGATAATAATGGTAAAAAAATAGAAGATATAAAAGAAAAAGAACTTGCAATAACTTCTATAAATGCATTAATAGAATATATTGAAGAAACTCAAAAAACAAGTCTAGATCATATAAATAAAATAACAGTTTATAATATTTCAAAATATATGGCTTTAGATGTAAATAGTAGAAGAAATTTAGAAATAACTGAAAAAATGAGAGATAAATCAAAAAAAGGAACACTTCTTTGGGTATTAGATAAAACTTCAACTTCAATGGGAGGAAGATTGCTTAGAAGATGGCTAAGTGACCCTTTAATAGATGCTTTAGAGATAAATAGGAGATTAGATGCTGTTAAGGAATTAAAAGATGATATTATTTTAAGAGGAGATATAATAGATAACCTAAAAAAGGTTTATGATATTGAAAGGTTAGCAGGAAAAATGGCTTATGGTAATGCTAATGCACGTGATATGGTAACACTTAAAAACTCTTTAACAAAGCTTCCTGAAGTAAAATCAATTTTATCTAATTGTAAATCTGAATTATTAGTAAAACTATTTGATAATTTAGATGAGCTTCAAGATATTCATGAATTAATAGAAAAATCAATTGTTGATGATCCTCCTATGACAATTAAAGATGGTGGAATTATAAAACTGGGTTATGATGAAGAAATAGATAAATTAAAAACAGCTCAAACAGAAGGAAAGAATTGGCTAGTTCAATTAGAAGCAGATGAAAAAGAAAAAACAGGAATAAAGAATTTAAAAGTTGGATTTAATAAAGTATTTGGATATTACCTAGAAGTCACTAAATCATACCTAAATCAAGTGCCAGATAGATTTATTAGAAAACAGACTTTAACAAATGCTGAAAGATATATAACAGAAGAGTTAAAGAACTTAGAGAATCAAATACTAGGTTCAGAAGAAAGAGTTGTTAATTTAGAATATAATGCTTTTGTTGAAATTAGAGATGAAATATCAAAAAATATTACAAGACTACAACAAACAAGTGAAGTTATTTCAACATTAGATGTACTTACTTCTTTTGCAAAGGTTGCAGAAGATATGAATTATTGTATGCCAGAAGTAAATTCTAAAGGCACAATTGATATAAAAAATGGAAGACATCCTGTAATAGAAAAAATACTTGGAGAAGGTAGTTTTGTTGAAAATGATACATATTTAAACAAAGAAGAAAATAGACTAGCAATAATTACAGGTCCTAATATGGCAGGTAAATCTACATATATGAGACAAGTTGCTTTAATCACTCTTATGGCACAGTGTGGAAGCTTTGTACCAGCAGAAGAAGCGAAAATAGGAGTAGTTGATAAAATTTTTACGAGAGTTGGTGCATCAGATGACCTAAGTATGGGTCAAAGTACTTTTATGGTAGAAATGATGGAAGTTGCAACTATATTAAAAGAAGCAACTAACAATAGTTTAGTAATTTTAGATGAAATAGGAAGAGGAACATCAACTTATGATGGATTATCTATTGCCTGGGCAGTAGCAGAATATATTGCGGATAAAGAAAAGTGTGGAGCTAAAACTTTATTTGCAACACATTACCATGAATTAACAGAACTAGAAAATAAATTAGATGGAATTAAGAACTATTCAATTGCTGTTAAAGAAAAAGGTGAAGATATTATTTTCTTAAGAAAGATAGTAAAAGGTGGCACGGATGAAAGTTATGGAATTCATGTTGCAAGGTTAGCAGGAGTACCTAAGGTTGTTACGCAAAAGGCAAACGAAATATTACGCTCTTTAGAGAGAAAAAATATCTTAACTGGAAAAAAAGAAGAAAAGAAAGATAAAAAACAGGTTGATGGTCAATTTGATTTATATAATTATAAATTAGCTGAAATAGCTCACGAAATAGATAAAATTGATTTAAATGAACTAACGCCAATTGATGCTCTAAATACATTGGTTAGAATTAAAGAAAAAATAAAATAAAAGGGGGATTTTTTTATGAGTGACAAAGAAGAAAAGAAAAGTGAAAAAGGAGTATCTAAAAGAAAAGATGAGGGGGTTAAAGAAGTAAATAAAGAAGAAAAGAAAGAAGTGAAGAAAGATAACAGTAAAGAAAATATTAAAAAGCAAGAAAAAGTAAAAACAACTGAAGATAAACCAACACAAAACGAAACTAAAAAATCAAAATCAAAAACTAAAATGATAGTTATAATATCTATAATAATCTTATCTATTTTAATCTTTGCAATTGGAGGATTCGGTTTATGGTTTTTCTTAGATCGTGATGCACAAGTAAAATATCTAGATAATCAATTATATGGTTATGAACAACAATTAACTAATTTAAAATTAGCTGGAGATTCACGGAGAATTAGAAAAAGAAATATTAGCTTGTAAAGAACTAATAAATAATAAAGATATAGATAATATAAAAATTTCATTAGATAAAATAAAAGAATTTATGAATAAATTAGAACAAGAAAACACTAATTTCGTTAATTCTAAAATATCAGAAATAGATGCAATTGATCAAAGTTTTTTAACTGAAGATGATAAAGCACAAATAAAAACAAAGAAAGATGAAATAGATAAAAAAGTTCAAGATAAATTATTTACATCATTAGATTCACAAATAGAAGAGTTAAGAAATTTAGTTAATCAATTAACAACACCAAAAGAACAAATAAAAATAAAAGTAAAACAGGTTGATGTTTCTGAATTTCCAAAAATCAAATTATATGTAGATTTAACAGATGGTTCTGGAAAAGTGCCATCAAACCTAGAACAAGTATTTTTCCATGTTGATGAAAAAGATGCTAATGCACAATATATAAAAAGAACAATTTCTAAAGCAGCTCAATTAGATCAAACAGAAAACTTAAATATAGATATGGTAATGGATGTAAGTGGAAGTATGTCTGGAGAACCATTAAATAAAGTAAAAAATGTAATGGGTTCTTTTATTGATAGTGTACAATTTGATTCAGGCGATTTAGTAGAACTTACAACATTTAGTTCAGGTGTTAATATCAATTGTGAATTTACAAAAGAAAAATCAACCTTAAAAAATAGAATTAATGGTTTTTCTGCAAGTGGATTAACAAGTTTATATGATGCATTATATTTAGCTGTTAATAGAGTAGCAGCAAAAACTGGGGCAAAATGTGTAATTGCATTTACAGATGGATTAGATAATAACAGTAAATGTTCTATAAATGATGTAATAAATCAAGCTCAAAAATATAAAATTCCAATTTTCTTAATTGGATCAGGAATTTCTAATACTACAGATATATCTAGAATAGCAACATCTACAGGAGGATTTTATAGAGATATAGCAGATATTACATCTTTAAAAGAGATATATGATAAAATATATAGACAACAAAAAGAGTTATATTTAGTTGAATATGAAAGTGATAATAATCTAATGCATACTATTCGTGACATTAAAGTAAGATATCGTTCAAAACAATATGGAGGAGAAGAGCAATATCAATTCCAACCTACACTACTAATATCTACAGATAGTGATTACGACTATGGAAATACAGCTGAGGGTGTGGTAGTAAAATATTTAAAGAATTTCCCAGTAGCAATAACTAATAAAGATTTTTCAAAAATATCAAATTACTTATTACAAGGAAGTAATATATACAATACACAAAAATCATATGTTTTGAAGAATTTTGAAGAAAAATTATTATCATATGAAATTCTTGATGTAATAAACCAAGATGAGAATAATGCAATAGTATCAACAAGAGAAAGTTATTGGGTAATGCAAAATGGTAGAATGATAGAAATGTTAACACAAGAATGTAAATATCAAGTCACAAAATCAAATGGAGATTGGAAAATGACTGATTTTGTTGGAAAAGTAAATGTAATATCTAGAATTAAATATTAAACTAAAATCAATTTTTAATACTTATATAAACAAATATAGATATTAAAAAATATAATATTTTTTTGGAGGAAGGCTTGTATTTTACTTTTAGAAGTGCTAAAATAATCAAGTTAATATTTTAATGAGTACTCCTATGGTACAACAAGACATTAGCGCAATATAAATTTTTTTAAGGAGGAAGATGTATGTTCTTCAAAAAAACAACAAGAAAAAACAGAGGCAGAATCAAAAACAATAAAAATACTCGGGATAAAATCCCGGGCGATAGAATGTGCGCCGAGTGTGAATACTCAGAGTACATCAAAGGCATGAGTATAAAGGATTGTGTTTACATTTGTAAAAAAGATCCTAAACATCCCGTAAAAATGGGCAATTTTTCGCACGCACAACACAGATATCGGAATAAAAACAAAGAAGAACAATACAAAAAAAGAGGTCGCAAATAGCGGCCTCTTAGGCTATATATCATATTTCAATCTTTGGCTCATATTTTTCAAGCCACATATTTACTTGGCAAAGGTAAGCCATAAGTTGAGGACCTACCATTAATTGGCCAAACCATGGTCTTGTAAATGCTTTGCCATCAGTTTCTAATATTTCTAAAATATAATTTCTATTTAGTAAATTGTTTATTGGAGCGTTTTTATCTTTCATAATATCTGATAACATTTGTTTCACTTTTGCAAGATAGGTAGGGTTATGTGTTTTAGGATAGGGGGATTTCTTTCTATAAATAATTTCTTCTGGTAGAAAATCTTGAGATATAAATCTAAGTAATCCTTTTTCTCTTCCTTTATATGCTTTCCATTCCCAAGGTATATTCCATACATATTCAGCTAACCTATAATCACAAAAAGGAACTCTTAATTCAAATCCATTATACATCGCCATTCTATCAGAACGATCAAGAAGTGTTTGCATAAACCAGTTTAAAGTAAGATGTGAAATCTTTCTTTTTTCTGCAGTTTCAGTTGAGTCTGTATCTAATATTTCTACTTCATTTAAACTTTCATTATAACGGTAATCTATATATTTTTTTAAATCTACTTTATTTCCTATATAAGGACTTAATAACTTTTGTCTTTCATCTAAAGAAATTGACCAAGGGAATGTATTACTTTTTAATGCATCTTCTCTAAAAAACCATGGATATCCTCCAAATATTTCATCTGCACATTCTCCGAGTTAAACTAACTGTCATTTCTTTTTTTACATTTTTACAAAAAAGTAGTAAAGAGGAATCAATATCAGCCATACCAGGCATATCACGAGATATCATTGCATCTTCTAAGCTTTCTGCAAGCTCAGGGGTATCTATTACAATTTTATGATGGTTTGTATATAAATTTTTTGTCATTAAATTTATATAGTAATTATCAGAATTTGGCTGAAAATCGCTTTTAACAAAGTTTTTATCATTATCTACATAATCGATCGAATATGTGTCTAAAGGAGGTAATCCATTATTCTGACAGTGATCAGATGCAAATTTTGTAATAATGCTTGAATCTAATCCACCTGATAGAAAAGTACAAAGAGGCATATCAGAAACAAGTTGTCTTGTTATACTATCTTTTAATAAATATTTTACTTTATCACATGTTTCTTCAAAACTATCTAAATGTTTCTTGGATTTTAGTTTCCAATAACGCTTAATATGAAGACCAGATTTATTAAATATAGCAAAATGAGCAGGTTTTAATTCATAGATATCTTTAAAGATGGTAGTACCAGGAGTATGAGCAGGGCCTATTCCAAATAATTCTGAAATTCCTTGAGTATCTAATACTTTTTCTACTCCTGGATACTGGAATAATGCTTTGATTTCAGAAGCAAAAATGAACGTATTATTTACATTTGTATAAAAAAATGGTTTAACACCAAAATGATCTCTTGCTAAAAAAACCTCTTTTTTATTTGTATCTAAAATAGCAAATGCAAAGATACCATTTAAATGATTTACAACATCTTTTCCATATAAAATATAACTTTTTAATAAAACCTCAGTATCAGAGTGAGTTTTTATTTCAAAATTATTTATCTTAAGTTCATCAGTAAGTTCCTTTGTATTATATATTTGTCCGTTATAAACTATTACATAACTTCCAAATGAAAAAGTTTCAATCATAGGTTGTTTTCCGACCTTCAGGATCAATAACAATTAGACGTTTATGAGCAAGTGCAACATTGTTATCTATGTAATATCCCTCTTCATCAGGCCCTCTTTTAGAAAGTGTATTGTTCATTTTTTCTAATATATTTTTATTGTTAGAAACATTTTTTTTAAAATTGGCAAAACCAACAAATCCACACATATAATCCCTCCATTTATTTTTTATCTATATAGTTTATGCAAAAATAAATATAAAATTTATTGATTTTATAAAAAAGTTATAGTAAACTAATTTATGAAGTAAGGAAGGTAAAAGAAAATGTATATAAAAAATGCAATTAAACATTTTAAATTAATTACACATCATAAATGGTTAGTATTTAAATTATGTTGCAAAATAGGAGAACCATGGAGAGGATTTATGCATGATTGGTCTAAATACTCACCAACTGAGTTCTTTGAGAGTGTCAAATATTATCAAGGAACCCATTCACCGACTGTAGAATGTAAAAGAATAAATGGTTATTCAAATGCATGGTTACACCATAAGGGTAGAAATAAACATCATGCTGAATATTGGTTTGATGAAGCTGCACCTCAAAAGAATGCAATTATGCCATATAAATATGCAGCAGAGATGATCTGTGATAAAATAGCCGCAGGAATGGCATATGAAGGAAAAAACTTCACGAAAGAATATGAATTAGAATATTGGAAAAAGGAAAAAGAGATTATAAATGTAAATGAACACATTGCAGAATTTGTTACAGATATATTAACTCAGATTGCAGAAAAGGGAGTAAATCCAGTTTTAAAGAAGAAAAACTTGATGGCTGCTTATAAAAAATATTGTGAATAAACTAAACGTAACTATTGACAAAAATTAAAAATACTTGTATAATCTTATAGTGACTAAAAAATTAGATAAAAATCAAATAGATACATAGATATCTTAAACAAGGAGGGAATTAGAATGGCACAACCAAAAAGAAGATGGTCAAAAGCAAGAACACATTCAAAAAGATCAACTTGGAAAAAAGAAAATCCAACATATGCAAGCTGTCCACATTGTCATGAACCAGTTTTACCACACAGAGTATGTAAAAACTGTGGTTACTATGATGGAAAAGAAGTAATAGCTAAAAAAGAAGAAAATGCATAGTTAAAAAGAAGCACCTTAATATAGGTGTTTTTTTGTACCCCAAAAACTAAAAATATATTTTTTACTTTCTTGTGTCAATTGTCGAAATGAATCATATAATACAGTAAAAAGGAGGAAAAAATATGTTTAGAACCAGAAAATGCTATTGCATGAACAATAGTTATCAAAATGATTCTTGTCAAATGCAAGATGACATGATGGAAAAACATTGTGATAATGTTGCTTCATACGAAGATATGACAGATGATTGTGCATGTGGATTTGATGAAGAAAGAGATGTATTTCCTGAAAATCCAATGCTAGCTCAAAGTTATGTTCCTTATCAATATATGGATAAAACATTTAAAACTTGTATTGGATTAAAGATGGGAACTATATTTCCTGAATTAGTTAGTCCTTATATGCCAGGTCAATCAATGGAAGAAATTGAGTATATAAAAATGACTAATAAAATAGGAAAGGGGTGCAACAAATGTCAGTAGAAGAGAATAGAAATTGTCCTTGTAATTGTGAAGAAAATACAAAGGTAGATTGTGACTTAAGAAGAGAAATGATACAAGAAATAAGATGTTTAGAGTTTGCAATTACAGAACTTGCATTATATCTAGACACACATTCTGAAGATGAAAAAGCACTTTGTTTGCACAGAAAATATTGCAAGAAATTGAAAGAATTAAAAGATAAATATCAAAAAGTGTATGGACCACTTACAATTAATTTCCCTTGTAATAAGTGGAGCTGGATTGAAATGCCATGGCCATGGGAAAGGGGGAATTATTAATGTGGACTTATAACAAAACATTACAATATCCAATAAATATAAAATGTCCAGATCCAAAACTTGCCAAAGTAATTATTTCACAATATGGAGGACCAGATGGAGAACTTGCTGCTTCTCTTAGATATTTATCTCAAAGATTTGGCATGCCAGATCAAGTATCTAAAGCAGTATTAAATGATATTGGTACTGAAGAATGAGCTCCAAAATGTTGTCATTTAATCTGTTTATTGTTGTCAAATATCAACTATTGACAACAAAATGGTGCGTATTCGATTGTACCATTTTGTTATCAAACATTTAAAAGCTCATTTAACACATTTTAAATATTAATACGATAAATTTATTACC
>Ga0326514_10000766_pt1 | contig 21282 bp, 38 predicted proteins | sample 3_2548_0518_D_FD_203653 | JGI IMG/M metagenome (GOLD analysis project Ga0326514, IMG submission 203653) | Bovine rumen microbial communities from UC Davis, California, United States - 3_2548_0518 | ecosystem: Host-associated > Mammals > Digestive system > Stomach > Rumen | place: USA... | reverse complement strand
TCGCGATAGAGTTGTATCAAAAGAACTTCATGGTCATGCGAACTATGGGTGGTATCAGAAACGAATCATTCATAAAGATAATCAAAAGTTTGTATACAATTCTCATGGTAGAAATTCATCATATCCATGGGCAAGAATACCGTCATTAAAACGTTCTAAGCAAGTATGGAAAAGATTTTATGAGCTATTTCCTCAATATGAAGAGATGAGTCATGACCCAGAAACAAGAAGAAGGAAAGCATTGAAAGAACTATGACATAAGGAGAATTAGAAAATGACAAACCAATTAAATAACTATTTACAATGGAGATGCCGAATGAACTGGCATACTAAATATTTGAAATACATTAATGAGTGGATTTCGAACATTACAGATAACCAATTGATATATTTCGAAAAGGAGATGAATCATTTGATAGATAGAGGAATTTATTCATAATAAATTTAATTTTAAATATTTATGAAGCTATACATTAACGATATACGAGAACATTGTTGGGCTGAGTTTTGCCAGGATTGGATTGAACGTCGTGATGGCAAAAAGTCCAATAAAGATTGTAATTATGGCTCTCCTCTTTGTGAATATGGTAAACATATAGAATTTTATAATTATCTTGGTGGATCTACTATTCATTTAAGAGCGGAATCAATTTCTCCTAATAATTTATTTGAGATTCGTTTACTTTGTGCAGATAAAAAGGGAGGTAATTATCCAATTGTAGCATTGGTTGATTTTGGTGATTGTGAAAAAATCTATGAATTCGATAATGATGGAAATTCATCTGATGGTTTGATGAAACTTCATTATGAATCTATATATTTTGAACCTGGTGATTATGTTGTAACTACTCAAGGTGCTATTGGGATTTATGCTAACCATTGGTATATGTTTGCTTGTCTTGAAAAGGATGGCAAAGAGCATTTAGATTTATATGGTTGTGGACAATATGTACGTTTAGCTACAGAAGAAGAAATTGAACAACTTGACGAGATGATTTGGGTAAACAACAAGAAATGGAACTCGGGTGAACTTAAATTAGAAGATATTTGAATTTTTAAATATTATTTCTATTTTGTCATTATAAAATAATTGATAAACATATGAAGAAGTTTTATTGCTATTCTAAATGTCTTTTTGATATATTAATGGAAAAGTCTGGATTTTTTAAGCCAGATGATCTCCCCCATAATGTTGCTATTATTTCAATTGGTGCACCATGGAATGAACAAGAGGATCACTGGTTCAAGACTACTAATGATAGAGTTTTGAATATTGATTTCGATGATGTATCACCAGAACTTTGGTGGAAAGGACAAGATCTATATGATAAGGCAATGAATGATAATTGCCAGTCAAAATACTTTGACCATTCACATCTTAATTCATGGGGTGGAATTACTGAGGTGCATGCATTAAACTACAATCAGGCCAGTACTATTGTAAAGTTTATCGAGGATCATAGAGATTGTGATTTCTATATTCATTGTTCAGCAGGTATAAGTCGTAGCCAAGGAGTTGTAAGATATGTACTTGATACCTATGGAGACTATGCAACAAATCCTGATAATCCTTGTGTATGTCCTAATGTACATGTAACTCGTATGCTGAAAAGGGTATATAGAGAGAAGTATGATTCAGCTTTTACTGATGAAAGCTGTAAATGGGATAATGATTACAAACCTAAAGTCAAAATAAATACTATTTAAAATGATAAAACAAATTATTACAGTAATTTTTACATTTGTTTTTTGTGTTGGGATCACATTTGGGATATATTCATGTACGGGGTGTACATCACATGAAGGTATAGTTAAAGTTAACTATTCTATTATATATCCTGATACAATAATTGTTAAAGATTCCACATTCTATGTTGAATATTATAGTGATAAACCAACACCATTTACAAGTTCATATAAAGGTTCAAATTATATTATTATTGGTTCTTATGAGTTTGAACATACAACATGCCCTATTAGAATAAATTCTTACAAAATAATTAAATAAACAGTTAATTAATAATTTCTATATTTAATTAAATTAATAAATTTACAATATATGGATATACAAAAGGAATATTTGATTATATATCATAAAGAAGATAATGATGGTTTATTTTCTGCCGCTATTTTATATGATTATATAACACGGGTATTAAATATAAAATTAGAGGATTTATGTTTTATTGGGGCTGATTATAATGACTTGGCTAAATTCCAAAAGGAAAATACTGTTGAAGACTTGCATAAAGACTTCAAGCATATTGTAATGACTGATATATCTTTCAATGACCCAAAATACATGCAGAAACTTTGGAAGGAGTTTGGTCGTGATTTTATTTGGTGTGATCATCATGCTCCTATAATCAAGTCATCATTTGAGTTGAAGTTTTATGATGTACCTGGAATTAGAGATACCAATCGTTCAGCTATACTATGTGTATATAAGTATCTTTATGATCCATTTGATGATGATTATAAACATAAGAAAGTTCCTGAGTTATTGAGGATATTGTCTGCTTGGGATTCTTGGACTTATGAGAAAGAAGGATATGATTTTGAATACGTTCGTAGAATCAATAAAGCTGTAACATATAAGTATAATCTCGAACTTGGCAAAATCAAAAAATTGGTAAGTGACTTGGTTTATGTATATCAAAATGACAAACCAACAGATATGTATGGTGGTTATTTGATAGATAATCTTTTAGAGACTGGTAATATTATCTGTGACGTTGAAGACCAAAATATGGAAAACATTGTAAAGAATGATGGTGATTGTGATTGGAAACTTTGGTTTGAAGATGAAGATAAAGGTCGGCCATTATATAAGAAAGCATGTGCTATATTTATGCAAGGTGCAACAAGTTCTACGATGTTTAAATGTCTAAAGAATACTGATATTGATCATGGAATTGTGTTTAAGCATAAAGCAGATGGAAATTGGGTAATATCATTATATAACGTAAGAGAAGACAATTGGGTTCATTGTGGAGAATATCTCAAAAAGAAATATAAAGGTGGTGGACATAAAGGTGCGGCTGGATGTACTGTAACAGAAGCGCAATTCATTAAAATATTAAAATCCAAGACACTTTAATAAATTATTAAAATTTGTTAAATAAAGGTTGATTTTTACAATCAACCTTTTCTATTTTTTAAATAATTATCAAGCATAAAAATTAACATTTATTTACCAAATAATATTAGAATTTAATTAAATATTATATGATTTTAAAACTCATATAATTAATATTTTTATATACTATTCTCCTAAACAAGAATGGATTTGACAAAAATATTGAAGTATTAGTTTAATGAAAGTAATAAAGCGAGATGGTACCCCTCAGGAGTATAATTTCATGAAAATTGTTGATGCAGTAACTAAGGCATTTAATTCGATTTTAGTTATTGACAAGAATTTAAATGAAGATGGATATTTAACAGAACTTAGAAAACTTAAAGAAAAACAACAACCAGAAATCTCAAAATTCTTAGACCAGCTTAAAGAACCAATTGAGAAATTGATTATCAAGAATAATGGCAATGGTACTGAGATTGAAGAGATTCAAAATTGTATTCAAAAAGAACTTATTAAGCGTAATAAGTATGAAGTAGTAGAATCATTCATCAATTATCGTAGAAAACGTGAAGAGATTCGTGAACAGAAATCTGATTTGATGAAACAAGTAACCGAAAAGTTAAATGCTACTAACATTCAAAACCAAAATGCCAATTTAGATGAAGCCTCATTTGGTGGACGTTTAGGTGAAACTGCGAGTGCGGTATCAAAGAATATTGCTCTTAAGCATATGTCAAAGATGGCTCGCAAGAATCATGAAGATAATATAGTATACATACATGATTTAGATCACTATGAGCCAGGTGATCATAATTGTCTTACATACCCTGTTGATACTTCATTAGAAAAAGGTGTTGTAACCCGTCAAACAGACGTTCGTCCAGCGGGTTCGGTAAATACAGCAATGCAATTAGTAGCTGTTAATTTCCAATTACAATCATTACAACAATTTGGAGGGGTATCGGCATCACATTTAGACTGGTCAATGATTCCTTATGTTAGAAAATCATATCGTAAACATTATATTTCTCAATGGATTGAACAGCGTCCGGAATTTATGGACCTTGATGTCTTAGGTCTTACTTATGATGAATTTCAACATTGGGTAGAAAATATGATCACCAAATTCTACTTAGATACAAAGATAGAAGATAAAGATTTTTATTTTGCTAATAAAAACCTTGATCCGGTAATTAGACAAAAAGCATTATTTGATACTAAAAAAGAAACATATCAAGCTGTTGAAGGTATGTATCATAATTTGAACACACTTCAATCACGTTCAGGAAATCAATTACCATTCTCTTCTATCAATTATGGAACATGTACTGAGCTTGAAGGTCGTATGATTATTAAAGCTCTTCTTGAAGTATCTATTGAAGGTCTTGGAAAAAATGGTGTAACTTCTATTTTCCCATGTGGTATTTTCCAACTTAAAGATGGTATCAATATGAAACCAGGTGATCCAAATTATGACTTGAAGCGTCTTGCATTGAAATCAACAACTATGCGTATTTATCCTAACTATGCTAACTGTGATTGGTCTAATCAAGTAAATTGGTTCAAACAAGATAGAAAACAAAAGCAAGAGTATATAGATTCATTAGATGATCATACATATGTACAATTAGTATCAATGATTAATGATGAACCAAAATTATGTTTAGAAAAAGTTGGATTATATGTTGATGATAATGGTGATATTAAAGTAGATATGACCGAACGTCCAATTGAATATTTTAGCACAATGGGTTGTCGTACAGTGAATGGTCTTGATATAAATGCTTTTGATAATTTCAAGAAAAATGTACAATGCATTATAGATGGCAAATATGATGATATTGATGATATTTTCTCTGGTGTAATTAAAGATGGCCGTGGAAATATTTGCCCAACAACTATCATAATGCCTACACTTGCTGCAATGGTTCGTAAGAAAATTGAAAAGAAATGGGAAAATTCTGGAGCTGAATATGTGAAAGGAAAAGAATATGAAGAATTATTGTTCAATGAATTTATGAAACTCCTTGATAAGAAGATTCATGAAGCTAAAGATATGTTAATAGAAAGATTTAATCATATTTGTTCTCAATCACCTAAATCAGCAAGATTTATGTATGAAAATCACACAATGGCTGGATATCATGAAGATGAAGGTATAATTTCAGCACTTAAGCATGGAACAATTGTTATTGGTCAAATTGGTCTGTCAGAAACTCTTTATATATTGTTTGGGTGTGACCATACTACAGAAAAAGGAATGGAATATGCAAAGAAAATTGAACAACTATTCTTGGATAGGACTTCAGAATTTAAGAAAGAATACAAACTTAATTTTGGTGTATATTATACTCCTGCTGAAAACCTTTGTTATACTTCATTCAAGAAATTCTGTAAAGCATTCCCAGAATTTGATTTAGAAGGAGTAACATATTTCATGAAAAATGGGGAGAAGAAATATAAAAAATACTTCACAAACTCTATTCATGTTCCAGTATATTATGAATGCGATCCATTTGAGAAAATCGATATTGAAAGTCAATTGACTGGTTATTCTAATGCCGGTTGTATTACTTATGTAGAGTTACCAAGTATATCATTCAATAATATTGATGGTGTTGAGAAAATAGTTGACTATGCAAAATATCATGATATTCCATATTTCGCACTTAATTTCCCTCTAAATAGATGTAAAAATTGTGGTGAGCCTATATATGACTCTGAATTAGATTGCTGCCCAAAATGTGGTGGAACAAAAATTTTACGCTTAGGAAGAATCACTGGATATTTATCTACAACAGTTGAACATTTTAATAAAGGAAAAGAAGATGAATTTTACGATAGAGTAAAACATATCAAATAACTTTTTCTATATAGGAATTAATTGAGTAGATCAATTGTTTTAAAATGATAAAGAATATATTAAAAGAAATTGCAAAATATAAAAGTAAATAACAATGCTTAGAATATTAGATATAACTGCACCAGATATAAATAATGGAAATGGACTTAGAGTAACTTTATGGGTAGCTGGTTGCAAGCATCATTGCAAGGGTTGTCATAATGAGTGGACTTGGAAATTTGAACAAGGTAGAGTATATTCTGATGAAAAGGAAAAAATCAAAGATGAGCTATCGAAATGGCTTGACAAAGAATATATAAGTGGATTGACTTTATCCGGTGGTGATCCATTATGCCAAGACAATGATGGATTAAGTGAATTGTTTGACCTTATAAAATGGTTTAGAGAAAAATATCCACAAAAGACAATTTGGTTATATACTGGATATACCAAAGAGCAAATTGATAAATCAGGTGATTATATAAAGAGTCAAATATTGAACAATGTAGATGTATTAGTTGATGGTCAATATGTTGAAGAATTGAGGGATATTGCTCATACACCATTTAGAGGTAGCACAAACCAAAGAATTATTCATTTGAATTCTGAATAATTAGTTATTTTTAATTATATAACTATAAATAATATACGAATTATGATAAAATCTGACATACCAATTTTTATAACGGTAAAGACAAATACCGAAGAAGAGAAGAAAAAGAATGTGCAATTGTTACCATATGCTTATCTATATCTATCAGAGCAACAAACCATTCAAAGATGCATTGTCATTTCTAAAGATGATGATATATTAGAGTATGCCAAGAAATTAGGGTTTAAAAAAACATATAAAGAAAAATGCATTAATTGTGATCAATGCCATTTAGAATATATAGGTATATATCACCATATTTGTGATTTCCTAGGTGACTATGATTGGTTTATGCATTTTAAGATAGACCAACCATTCAAATCTAATAATCTTTTGATAGATGCAATTAATCATATAAATTATAAGTTAGATTTTATCACATCTGCTTCTGAAGTTACCGACCGTGAAAGAATGTATATTAATCCTGATAATAAGTTCATACAATTGATAGATAATGATGATAGAAATTTCAACAAATGTATTCGTACATTTATGGTTGATTTATCTTTAGTGGCAATAAAGACAAGTTTTTTCAAAAAATGTGTTGAGTCAAATCATTTCTATAAGACACTATGGGATGGTAAGTTCGATATTATTCGTAATTATTCGATGTTTATCCAAATTATGAATTCGGAACATATTAGGAGATTTAATTTAGCGTATGAAGCATATAACAAAGTTCAAACATTACCAAAATTTGGAGAATAAAATTTATAAACATAATTTATTAAACCTTGCATAAAAATATGTAAGGTTTTTTTCTATTTATAACTTATGGAAATAGCAGAAATTGTATCATATATTGCAACTTTATTTTTATTAATATCATATTGTTGCCGAACTGTTAAATTAAGAATATTTCAAATATTTGGTGGTATAACAAATATAATATTTGCCGAAATGATATTAGATGCTTCACCATCTGCTCGTAGTATTATCATTTCAAATATAATATACCTTGCCATTAATATTGTTCAATTATTTAGAGAAATTAAACGTGAAAGAGACGAAAGAAAATAATATACATACAATAGTTATACCTGATATTCATGGTAGAGTATTTTGGAAAGATGTCTTGAAAAAATATAATGATGAATATAAAGACATACCTATAGTATTTTTAGGTGATTATGTTGATCCTTATGATTTTGAGCACATATCAAGGGAAGATGCAATAGTGAATTTTCAAGAAATAATTGATATTGCCAAGAAAGATGATAGAATACATTTGTTGATCGGTAATCATGATATGCACTATTGGTATGATGCAAGATACAAATCAAGGGCGGATATGAAGAATTATGATAAGATCCAAAAGATGTTCTTGGACAATTTTGATATGTTCAATATTGCTTTTGAAGAGATTATAGATGGTGAAAAATTTCTATATACCCATGCTGGTGTAAGTTCATTTTGGCTTGAACATCTGCATCTTATGGGAAAAATATCATGTGATAATAAAAAGATATCTAATGAGCAATTACCATTTTGTGAGATGCTTCGTGATATGACACCGGATGCAGATAAACTCAATAAGATGAAATCAAACTTTCAAGGCCAAGCTAATCTATGGATGCCTTCATTTGCTCGTGGTGGTGATTATCAAAATGGTAGCTGCATTTGGGAAGATCTTTCAGAATGGGCTTATGAAGGAATGGAAATACCAGGAATTTGGCAAGTATTTGGGCATTCACGATGGGCAAAATCAAACCCTGATGATGCTTATATAAATAAAGAACGTAAATTTGCATGTGTTGATACTGCATCAGGTTGGATAATTACAAATAATAAAGAATTTGTAAAGATACAATAATTAACAGATTTTAACACAGAAAATCGCTCGGGACACACAGGTTCATTTTAATTGTAAATATGATAAATTATAATATTACAATAAATAAATGAACCTGTGTGCTTTTATTTTAAATTTAATTCCATAAAAAATTAAATTATATTTGAATTTTTTATAATTGTTTCTATATTGAATATGTAAATTAAATAATAAATAAATATGGTTAAGAAGAATCTTTATTACAGAGTTTTGGCAATAGCAACAATTTTTACAGGTTTTCTTTTTATATTGGCTGTGCCAGAGATGATGAAGACAATTGATTGGGTTCTTTTAGGTGCAACTTTCTTCTTCTTGGCTTATTGGATGAAAAGAGAATTCTCTAAGCTTTCCGAGGATAGAATCAACGAGATTTTGTTACTTAGTTTCTTCAAGAAGATTGGATGCGACTTTTCTGAGGAGTAAGTTATTTAATAGATATTAATGAATCAAAATAAATTAAAACTAATTATGGCACTTTTCGATCCAAACAAAGTCTATATCATTTTTGATGGAACTTCACATTATGCAATATATGGTTGTGACATTGAAACAGAAATTGCTGATTATGAAGAAGTTGTTGATGGACCATTTGATGAGTGGAATGATGAAGTTGATGCTTTAGTTGAAGAGAAGAATTATTATACATATCATTAAAATACATACAATGAAGAAGTTATTTATTTTTTTATTTACTGTAATTTCAATTGTAAGCTGTGATCAGTATGTAACTCGTAATTTGGGTGGAAATTCGACAATTAAACTTGAACCAGGTGAGAAACTTGTAGAAGTAACCTGGAAAGATGATGGTGATCTTTGGTATCTTGTTGAGCCTATGGATTCAAATTATATTCCTAAGACAAAGATATTCAAAGAAAGCTCTATGGTAGGAGTAATAGAAGGTTCAGTAACATTCATTGAAACACGATAATAAAACATGAGTATTTTTGATTATTTCAACAAAGAGATTAAGAAGAATATTCTTAGTGAAAAAGAATATAATGGTGAGCATTCTTTGATGGCTCCTGTAGATTGGAGAGCTGATAAAGAGAATTATAAGCGTCATTATACCCGCGAACAAATTGAGTATTTATTTAGTCATGGGCTTCTTGAGGAATACCAAAAGACTGGTGCTTCATGGGAACGTGATTGGAGTGAGTATTGGCAGTTTACTGATAAAGGCAAAGCCCTTCGTGAATGGTATAATCGCACATCAATTTGGAACTATTTATATTACAAGTCTCATATCTTCATGCTTAAGTATAAGTGGCAAGCGTTAAGGATTAAGATGGGACACCGTTATGACTGGCAGGATTATGAAGGAGTAAATCTTAATGAAATTTAATAAAATAAATAATTATGAGTTACGATGTAGATTTATTTATTAAAGCATGTTCAGATCCACATGGGCTTAGTGGTGATTGTTACCAAGATGGTACACCAATGACTAATAGAGAAAAGTACCTAAAACAACATAGTAGAGAAAATGATTGGCATTAGAATATGGAAAGAATAAAGAATTGGTTCAAGAAGATATTTAATAAAAATAGTGATAACACCAAGAATATTGGCGATAATATTCCTGATATAGATTGTGGTGGAGTGTTGAAAATAAAATTCTAATTATATTAATAAGAAGAATTATTGAATTTTTTTAATAATATTCTATATTTAAATGTAACAAAATTCAATTTATATGGAATACAAAAATATTAAAAAATTCAAGAACAACGAAAACATTATATTGGCTTGGAAAGATGATGAAAATAAGTTCTGGCCTTATAATGTTATTGTTGTAAAAAACAATAATGAAGTTACTTTCACAGACCCAGATGAAGAAGATTTATCAATTCCATATAAGGAATTTAAACATATTCATGATGAAGGACTTTTTATGATGGTTTTTGATTCTGTTTCAGAATGCCAAGATTGGTGTGATAGACAGAATCTAAATGAACCTGAATGTTTAGAAATGGATGATTCTGATTATGATATAGAAGAAATTTTAAATAATATTTTTAATTTTTAAGATAATATGAATAGAGAAGATTTGAATAAGATGGAGACCGAAATTAAGGCTCGTATTAATGAAAATATTGAAAAGTATGGTAAGAATTTTCCGTGGAAAGCTTGGTTGCCAGAAAATGTAAGTGAACCAACAATTAACCCAGATCCTAATATGGATCAAATAAATGCGACCACATATACTTGTAAGGGTAAACCTAAGACAGTTTTTAGTGGCCGTTTCTGTGCTGTATCAGGATTCATATATGCAATTGTAAATGGTAAGTATTCTATTCTTGCCAATCTTCGTGGTCCTGGCACACCTGACTATCAAGGTTGTTGGAATGCTCCTTGTGGTTTTCTTGAGTGTTTTGAGACTTCAAAACAAGGAATTCAGAGAGAGATATTTGAGGAGTGTGGATTCTATATAGATGAGAATGATTTGAAAGTTATCTTTGTTGAGACAGATCCTAATGAGTGCAACAACGGAAATGTGACTATTCGCCATAGAGCTTTTCTTGGAAAGATTATTCCGGTACATACTAAGGGTGAAGGTGGAGAAGAGAATGAGGTTGATGGAATTACTTGGATTCCTGTAGATGACTTGGATAATTATAAATGGGCATTCAATCATAGGAAGACTACTGAACTTTATGCACCTAAGAGGTGGAAGCGTAAGTTGATTGAGTTCTTCTACAAGTACTTCAAAGGATATAATATGAAGTATACTGATGAGGAGACTGTAATATATCGAGAAGCAATTGGTGGATGATATGGCAACTAACTGAAGAAAGAATTATAAATGAATTAGAAAATGAATACTGAACTTAAAATATTAGTAAATCTCATTTTGGGATTCGCATTGGCAATGTTGTTTTTCTTATGGACATTCGAGCTAAATGAATTTATGCAATATGCTGGGTTGGTTGTAGGACTTGGAGTGGCTTTTACAATTAGCAAACTCAATACTGAAGATATTGATAAGCTTAAAAGCGAAATTGATAAGTTAAAGAAGAATAATTTACAATAATATGAAAGGTGCATTTAATTTAGTATATAAGTCTGGACCTCATGGTGATGAATGTACTACATATACATTAGATATTAAGCCAAATATCACTTTAGAGCAGTTGGTGGTTAGTATAATTTCTAATGAATCAGAGTGGGGTAAAATAAGAGTGCATTACTTAAATAAGAATATGGAGAATTTTGATTGTGCAACAGATGATGAAAAGTATTCTTCATATTTTGACATCGAATATAAATATGGGCATATTGTAACTATTACTGATATGTCATCATGGGATAAATATAGAAATATGATATTGACTAACAATAATCACAATTGGGCGAATGGTGGTTGGTCATGTATGAATTATTGGATAAGAATTAAAATGATATGATGATACTTAGAGATTTATTTGATTTGAATAATAGTTTGTCTAAAGAAAATCGATTTACAAAGGAACAATGGGCAGATATTATAAACAAAGCTTATGACCGTAGTGGAGAATGGTCATTTGATTGGTCAGTAGAGAATTTCTATACTGGTTGGTTAGATTTTGATTATGAAGATTGTAAAGATCTTATAACTGATATTCAAAATGGTGATGGTGGTGCATTCGAACGATTTATTAATGACATAATATCTTATTTTAATCCATAATTAAATAAGTATATGATGCAAAAAGTAACTCAATAAATTTGAGATAATTTTATATAGTATTTAATTTTTAGAAAAAATATCTATATTATTAATATAAATAATAGATTTAATAGATGAAAGAATTAAAGACTTACATATTGGAAGCTAGTAAACGAGTTTTTTCGAAAGAAGAACTTCGTAATGATTATGAAAATGCTTCTGATGCTGTTGGACAGGAAAAGAAAGATTTAATTGCTAAATATGGAGTAACTACTAAAAAAGTGAAAGATATTCAGCATGCGATTCTTTTAAAACTCCAAGAACTTCGTAAGGATGAAAAGGAGTTTGATGTTAAAGATATTAATGATTTTAATAGATTAACAGATAATGATACCCAATATTTTAATGAGCTTAAGAATGAGAATGATAATTTTGTAAAGTATCTTCTTGAGTATTGGGAAGAAAGAATTAAGAAAAATGGTAAAGATTTGATTAAATGGGTCAATACCACATCTTTTGCAGGTTTATCGTTCTCAGCTAATGAGAAATGGTTGATCAAGAGTTATCAAAAGGTTCGTGAAGAATTGGCTTCACGTGATCCTAAGAATATTGCAGCTAAGGAAAAGGAAGCATATAGTATTGATGTTCTTAATACTAAACTTACAGCAGAACTTGAAGATTTTAAGAAGGAATATTTGAAGAGAGTTGAAGCTTCTGCGGAATATACTTACAATAATCTTCCTAAGGAAATTGAAAAGATGGAAGATACATTAAAAGAAATGAAAGCCGATTATGAAAAGAAAAAATCAGAAATTAAAGGTTATATGGCTCGTTGGAAAGCCGAAGAACCAATTCGTAAGTATGAAAACAAATTAATTCAAAAGAAATCTATTCTTAGAAAATATAAGACAAAGAATGAATTTATAAAGGTTTGTGTTGAGGATGCCGAAAAGACATTTAGAGGAAATGTAGATGCATTAACACATCGTGTTTATGATAAGAAATTTGATGTTGAAAATATCAAAGTTTCAAATGTCAAAGATGATCCTAAAATATTCAAGCTAATGATTGAAGATGGAACTAAGAAACTTTATTGCCGTTCAATTCTTGCAGCAGAATTTTCTGATAAGATGGTTCCTCACTTCCGTTTTATTATGACAGATAAAAAATAAAAAATATATTTGTTAGTTATTTGTATAGATATAATTAGTTTGTCGTCATTTTTAGTGGTAGAAATCCAATAAATCAAAATAATAATGAGTAGAGCAATTTTTCTCGGGAGTTTTAACCCACCACATCAAGGACATGTAAATTGTATTAAAAGTGTCATTAGCTCAAATATTGTTAAGCAATTGAATATTGATAAGATTCATGTGATTCCATGTTGGCAAAATCCTAACAAAAGTAAGTCAATTGATTTTTATGATAGGTATAAGATGTGCAAATATGAGTTTGCTCCATTGTCAGATAATTGTTTAGTTGATGATATAGAAGCTTCACTAAAGCCAACTTACACTTATGAACTCGTCGATTATTTTCACCAAAATAAGGACAAGATTATTAGTAATAATTTTTGGTGGATTGTAACCGAAGAGACTATTGAAGAATTGATTGATAAAAAATGGAAAGAATCTGAACGACTTTTAAAAGAAAATAAATTTATTGTATTATATCCAGAAGAAAGACATTATGTAAGCTTTAAAGTTAATGATTACTTTGAAGAAATTGATAAGTGGCCTGGTGATTATCAGTATATTCCACTTATTAGCCCGATGGGTGTTCTTCATTCTACACAGATTAGAGAAAATTTCTGGATAAATACAAAATATGATTATTACATTACGAAAGATACGAAAGAATATATTATAGAACATAATTTATACAAATGATTACAGTATTATATTGGATTATAGTAATTATTGCATTAACAATAGTACAAAGATATTTTATTTATCCTATATTATATTGGACAGGTGCTATTCTTGATGATTTCAATTGTTCTGCCCTGAGTGGTGACAAATGGTGGTTTAGTCGTGTGCATAGTAAGACAGTTAAAGATTTTATCAATTATAGAAAAGAACAAACAGAAGGATATAACCAATATGAATGTCTGAGATATGTTCCGTTGTTTGGTATATTTTGTGGGTTATTGTATTTAGCTGTTATTTTAATGGCTACGGTATTTGTATGGTTGTTTATCATTATGATGAACATTATTATATCAATTATTCCAATTTTTTCTTTTATCAAGAAAATAATTATTAAGGTTTGGTACATATTACGATTAAATAAATTATATAATAATGTTAGTGGTTTCCATAACCGATTTGCTGAAAAAATATTAAATATTAATTTGCATTAAAATAATATGATTATGTGGATTTTTTTAACTTATATAGTTATAGGTATTATAACATCTATTATCATTTGGAGTAAATATTATAGTGAAAAGTATTATAAAGCTAAATCTGATGGTGATGTTGAAGATGGGATGGTAAGTATATTCTTGATAATCACGATTTTATTTTGGCCATTATTTATTATAGGAAAACTAACTAAAATTATTTAAATCGATTTTTATACTTTTTATTTTAATATAAGTTATTATTACATATATGAAGCAAATTAACAACATATCAAGACGAAGAACACATAATTATAGTTATGTGGTGATATGTAGGTGAAAAGAAAAGCACATTTACAATATAAGTTGGTACATGTCACTAAGATATGTACCATTTATTTTTTAAAAGAGTTCTTTGAAAATTTTTATATAATATTCTATATTTATAATGTAAATCAAAATATTATAATATGGCAATTTATCAGATTTCAATTTTAAGTTTCTTCACTTCTAATGGTAATGATTATGCGATGGCAATCGACCGTAACAAAGACATCATGATTTTTACTAACCGTCTTAAAGCTGAAGAGAAATTCAAGGAGTTGGTAGATGAATATGTAAATCGTTACTATGGCAAGAATGGTAATAAAGGAAACGAGTTCATTTGTTATGGAGCTAATATGTGTACAATGATCTATCATAACATAGAAAAGACAGCAAGAACATATATCTGTCTTGATCCAAAAGAGATTTGTTAAATATTCGAATACACATTCAAATTCTATAAATATGAGTAATATTCTAAATACACCAAGAGCAAAAAGATATTTTGATTCACACCCTATTGTCGAAATATATAATGGGTATGAAATAAGAGAAGCTGGTAATGGAATGTTTCTTGTTGATGCAGCAATTGCAATATATAGTACTACATCAAACTATATTGAAGAATGTAAGGAATTCATAGATAAACTTGTTTCTCTTGGAATTAAACAGTATGATAATGAAGCGGTATCAAGATATATATTTGGAAAAATCATATAACAAGAAATAGATATGACTACAAGAAATAGAAAAATAAAAAGAGGAACTTTAGGTCATACCGATGATCCTTTGGTTATAGAATATAATAATAAGTATAAGATTGGTAAAGGTCTTATATTTAAGATTCTAATGACTTTTGGAGATTCTGATTACACCCATAAGTTTTGTGAATTTCTTGTAGAATGGAGGAAAACAAATAAAACTTCTGGTATTGGTTTTAATTATCTTGTAGAAGAGTTTGAAGGAACCGGTCATGGAGTAGTTATTGAAAATAAATTGAATGCTAAATAATATTTTACTATATTAAATTTATGATAATGCCCCGATAGCTCAACGGATAGAGCATCGGTCTTCTAAACCGAGGATGAAGGTTCGATTCCTTCTCGGGGTACAAAATGGCCATGTAAAGCGTAATTGAATGACCGCCCTCGTCTACGAAGCGAGTCTATCGAAAGATAGTTGTAGGTTTGAATCCTACCATGGTCACAAAAATGCTCCTGTGGCTGAAAGAATTAGGCCCTTCTCTCCTAAAGAAGTTTATGCAGGTTTGAATCCTGCCAGGAGTACAATATTTTATAGTTTTAATAGTTTTTAATTTTATTTCTTATCGGAGGAAGCTTAAGTTTCCTCTTTTTTATTTTAAATAATATTTGAAATTTTTATATATTATTCTATATTTATAATGAAATAAATAGTTAAATATAATGGTAAATATTCCTTGTATGATAGCACCAAATGTAGCAGCTAATGCCGCTCTTCATAAATCTATTACCAAGACTTTTTATGGTACTGAAAAGGTTCTTGGTGATGGGACAACTCAGGTTCGTAGCTTTCATTTTACCAAGGAAGATATAGGTAAGTATTTAGTACTTAGATGGAGGTATGAAGAGCATGGTTGGACTATAGATAGATTATCAATTAATGATCATGTTTTGAATAATTATGATGATGAAATTTATGGTGTCTATAAAATTGGATATCATAGTTGGTGTGAAAAATCAGAAAATATATCTTACAAAATTCATTTAGAGCCTATAGGAAAGTTTATGATGTGGTGTCCTAATCGTTCATGGTATACACATGATATGGAGGATCATATAAACATGATATATAACTTGTTTGATGAATATCCTATATTTGATAACATAGATGAAGCCACCGAATTCGCAATGAAGAAGAATTTCGAACTTTATCCAGATAATCGCTCTTGGTTTAAGAAAATGTTTGATAAGATTTGTAATTTTTTTAAAAATTAAATAATTATGACAGAGAAAATTAATACTTATTTTGAGGATGGTAAAGGATTTAAGTTTAATCCATTTCGTAAAGGGTATTTAACTGATGAGGAACGTAAAGAGCCATTGAGGTGGTATGGATCAAATTTTATTTTCTTTGCCAAGCATGCGGATTTGTCAGAAACTGGTGTTGAGGTATATAGAAATATAGGTTATTCATATCCTGATGGACCAGCTCCTCGTACTTGGGAAAATGCATTGATTCGAGATTGTATGTCATTTGGTATTTGGTGGAGAGATAATGTGCACAAATATCTCAATGGATTTCCAGGATTTGATACAGTAAAGATTGAAATAGACCCAAATCTAAATATGAATCTTAATATTGAATTATAATAGATATGAATATTATAAAAGCATTTGAGCAGGCTTTTAAAAGGTCAAAAGAGAAAAATTGGGATTATATCTATGTTCTTGTAGATATACATGGGACTATTTTCAAGCCATCATATTATGATATTGAAAAATATGAATATTATCCTTGTGCTAAGGCTACATTACAGCTTTTAACGGCTATTCCAAATATTAAATTAATTCTTTGGACTTCATCATATACGAATGTAATTAATCAATATCTCCATGTTATGGAAAAGGATTACATTAGATTTGATTATATAAATTGTAATGATGAAGTAAAAGATACAGATATCCAGTATTTTGGTGATAAGCTATATTTTAATGTTGGGTTGGATGATAAATTTGGATTTGATCCAGAAAAGGATTGGGAAGAGATTTTAGATTATTTTAGTAAAAAACAATTATTTTGATTATTTAACATAAAATTATGAATAAAACTAAAATATGTACATTAGATTTACCGGAAGATAATAGGAAATATCCAGGACAACAATGCCAAAATGATAGGATTAACTATATATTTCGTCAACTACATAAACATATTATAAATGATATTATTACGTTTTGTAATGCATATAATATTAGTATTGATGAATTTCATATGAATGCTGACGGCCTTGAAGATTCAATTAAAGCTGGTTCTTGGCAGGCTTGTACTGATTCATTTTTTGTATTAAATAAATTTACAGATGAATATAAGGATGCTATATTGATGAAGAAAATAGTGTCTAAAGAAGAGTTTGAGAAAATAAAGATGGCTCAGGAACCTTATTTATATAGTATGTAATATGATACCACAAAATTTACAAGAAGCAATAGAGGAGCTTGATAGAAAGCTTAATAAAGAAGACAAAGAATATATTGTTGAGAATGGTTCATTAGCGGTTCATCATTCATTAGGAAGATGGATTCGTAATAATTGGGGACTTTGGAATGAAGAAGATAATGAGCTAAAAATAAGTCTTAAGAAATTAGGGTATAGACACCCAGATGATATGTCTAATTACATTATCGAAGAATACATAAAATATTTGTTTAACAAGTAATTAACAAAAATAATATGAATGATGTAAATATATTTTCTGCATCTGAAGCACGTAAAATGCTCGAAAATGAAATAAAAAAAGATAATAGTTGTTTGATTCCAATAATGGAACGTATTCAAAAAGCAATTAAACGTAAAGAAGATTGTTGCTATATAAATGATGAAAAAGAATATGTTCTGGATAAGCTTAGAGAATTAGGATATAAAGTTAGTGAAGTAATTCCAGGAGATAGACCATTTGATATTTCAAATAGAAAAATATCTTGGTAAATTATGAAAACCATTGATGAATATATTTAGACCAATGTACTGATGCAATGGATGATTCTATGAGACATTGGGGTGATCATTATCATGATATAGAACCAATTAAAGTTGAATTATATGACGAGAATAGAAATCTAATTGATGTAACTGATAAGATTTAGATTGATTATGAGTAGGCAAAGATATAAGATAACAATTCACTATGATAGTAATGAAGGATATACAGGAGAAGAAATAATTTATTGTCTTCAGAATAATTCAACAGACTATAGATATTTTTTCGGTGAAAATGGCAATGATATAGAATGTTGTGGAACTGATTCATTTTGTGAGTATTTGAGTTATGCCATTAGACTTGAAACTTATATAGATCAAACATTCAATAATGATAAGTGGTGGGGTTGTAAAGTTGAAGAAATTGGATTTAGTGAATTACCTGAACCAATTAAAGAAAAATATGATAGAGGATGATGAGTGATTTTGATAAAGAAATAAATAAAGAAATATTTGATGTTTATTTAGATAAACTTAATAAAGAAGCAAAAAGAAATCAAGAGGCTCGTATGTATGCCGAAGACAAACGAAAACGTGAAGCTATTTATAAAGAAATCACTAAAGACATAAAGTTTGTTAGTAAGTTTGTCAAGAAATGCCAAAGTCGCCAGACAGGTGAGAAGACAGTATTCTATGACATAGATATTGAAAAGATGCCACAGGCTGGTATTTGGGGAGAGTTTAATAAATTCTTCAATAAATATCATCAATTGAGAGGACGTAGTTTAAATCTATCAATGTATGCTTCTATTAAGCAAAGTATGATATTAAATGATTCTGTGTTGATATATGTCATTCCTGCTATTAAATGGGCATATGAAAATTATTTAAAAGAAAATTTATATGGTAAAGAAATCGAGTTTGAAGAATATCCTGGATATTTTGTAAAATGTAAAGCATATCAAATTGATTGGTTTGATGAAGTATATATAGCTAAAGAGAAAATCAAGACATCATTCCAAAAGAAAATTGAAGAGATAGAAGAGAAATATAGATTCAAGACGGATTGGGAATATCCTAAGCAATATGAACCAGAAAGTTGGGAAAGAGCTTGGATTGATTACGTAGAAAGATATGACATACATGACTATTTATATAATTGTAAGGATATGCTAATACATCCAGAAAATCATTCCGGAATTAAAGATATTCCACAATATATAAAGGAAGCAGAAAAAATATTACATAAACGTATTATATGAATTCATTAATAAATTAACTAATAAAGAATATAACTATGATTACAAAAGAGAAGGTTGATGCTGCTTGGCGAGAATATTATGATTTTCAAGAATCAAATTTTGGTGGTCCTGGAAATGGGTGCGATGACTATAGAGATATTCCTGATGAAGTATTCGCAAGACTTCATCAATTAAAAAAAGTGGCAAAAGAATTACAAGCACAATATAACAAAGAAAATTATGTTGATAATGATGTTTGGAAATATAGAGTTTCTTTGAAATGCGGATTAGAAGATAAAAATGTGGTTGTTTATACTAAGCCTTTACCAGAGCCTATTTTCATTACCGAAAAAGATTTTGAAAAGGAATGCAAGAGACAAGAAGATTTCGTACAAAATAGATATTTCACAAAAGAAAAAATTGAAGAGCTAAAGAAGGAGTTTATAAAAAGAATACAAGAATGCGAGAATCCTTTTAATATTTGTTGTGTAGATAAAGATGGTGGATATAATGTTACAGAAAAAGAACTTTTTAATATTGATTAATATTGATTAACATGGATATATTTGAAGATTATAGAGAGTTTATTAAGTTGAATAGTCAAATGCATGAGTTGGAGAACAAGTTATTATGCCACTCATCAAAATCCAGAGATGAAATTTATCGAATACTATGGGAAAAACTATTTGAAAGTGGTGTATATAAAAGGGCTCAAGAAATATATGCATTTGATTGGTATGATCCAGATACCAATTATGAACAAGAGTTCCATTACTGTATGGATAGCTGGGATGATGTACTTGATGAAGTAAAACGACTTTTGTAGGATTTTTGATATGAGTTTATATTATGAGACAATAGAAAAAGATGAATGGGTAAAAATACCTATAACTATTCAAGATATAAAAAGAATTCTTGGTGAATGTAAGATAATTGACGTTGAAGCCAAAGAACCATTCCCAGAAGGTAAAGTGACATTTGTTGGTGTTGGTAATGATAATTATGAATGCCACACATTATGGGATATGAAATATACTAATCATATGAAACTAACTTATGGTGGATATTTCAGTGAAGACCATAGTGGTTATAATGCGTGGTGGACAATGAACTATAACTATTCAGATGAATATGATAAGACAAAGGCTTATATAGTAAATAATCGGTCTGATGGTGAAAAACTTGCTCATTTTTTGAATTTTATTAAGGGATTTAAAAATTTAGAAAATACTATATTAAAAAAGGAAGATGAAATAAAAAATCTTCAGGATGAACTAATTTATTTAAATGAGGCAAAAAAGATAACAGAGCAATATGTTTGAAGATTAATTAAGTGAATAGTATGAAAAAAGTAAATAATACAGCAAAATGTGCAAAATGTTTGACTTGTGCAAATTATCAATATGTATGCCAAGGAGAAACAGATTATGATAAAGTAGAGAAATGCAAAGAGTATGGATATGATGAAAATGCATATTGTAGACAAGATAGAGATGATACATATATAAAATCTTCAGAAATATTAGAAGAAGAATTCGATAAGTCTATAGAATATCATAATCAATATAAAACTAAAATTTATTTATTCGATTATAATACCCAAAAGAATATAACTATATTTTATAACACTGATATCCCAACA
>Ga0326514_10000765_pt1 | contig 21296 bp, 13 predicted proteins | sample 3_2548_0518_D_FD_203653 | JGI IMG/M metagenome (GOLD analysis project Ga0326514, IMG submission 203653) | Bovine rumen microbial communities from UC Davis, California, United States - 3_2548_0518 | ecosystem: Host-associated > Mammals > Digestive system > Stomach > Rumen | place: USA... | reverse complement strand
ACTTAATCAACGAAGGCAACTTGGGACTGATAAAAGCCGCACAACGTTTCGACGAAACCAGAGGTTTCAAGTTCATCTCCTACGCCGTGTGGTGGATTCGCCAATCCATCCTTCAGGCTTTGGCCGAGCAATCGCGCATTGTCCGTCTCCCTCTCAACAAGATCGGTTCCATCAACAAAATCAACAAGACTTACGCCAAGTTAGAGCAAGAATTTGAGCGCGAACCCAATGCAGAGGAGATTGCCGAAGTTTTAGAAATCACGGAGCAGGAGGTGAAGGAGTCGATGAAGAACGCCGGACGCCACATCAGCATGGACGCGCCCCTCATCCAAGACGAGGACAACACCATGTATGACGTGCTGAAGAGCGAGGAAGCCCCGACCCCTGAGACTGAACTTCTTTATGAGTCGTTGCGCAAAGAAATCGACCGAGCCATCTCCACCTTGACACAGCGGGAGCAGGATGTCGTCCGAATGTACTTTGGGCTAAGCGGCAGCCACCCGATGACATTGGAAGAAATTGGAGAGAAATTCGACCTGACGCGCGAGCGCGTGCGCCAAATCAAGGAAAAGGCCATACGCCGGTTGAAACACACCAGCCGCAGCAAAATCCTGAAGAGTTATCTCGGTTAAGGAAATGGAAAAAGCCTCTCAAAAATTTGAGGGGCTTTTTTGATACCTCAAAGTTCAGTAAGTCAAGCCGAAATGCCAAAACGGAATGACATCAAATACCAAGTCTTTCTTTCAACTGAGCTGGTGTCACTGCAAACGGACAATCGGGGAAATGCTTCATATTGCCAGTCACCAAACAAATGCCCATATCTTCATATATAGTTGCCGCTTCATAAAAACAAACATCCTTTTGGTCAGGCAATTCCTTCCCAGTCTTTTCAGGATTGACCCAAACACCTTGTGCTTTCATCTCCACTAAAATTGTTTTCACCAGTTCCTTATTGAAGCCAAATTTGGCTCTATTCAACACAGAAACATACTCCGCCATGATATCCTTGGAAAGTACAGGGGTAATCTTTCCCAAAAAGACCGCTTCGAGTATGGCAAAAGGCACAGAACGCCGACGGTCTTGGGCCAACAATGCCGAGACAATGACATTGGTGTCAATTACTACATAACGCATGGCGGTCAATTGTTATTAGTGTGAACTGCTGCGATTTCTGCTTCAATTTCTTCTTCCGTCATTCCTGCTTTGCCATTCCCAACAGCCTCATCGTTGAGTGAATATAGAGCCTTCAGCCCACTTGCGGAAACACGAGGTTTCTCCTTGATCTCAAAAGGAACGCCATTCTCCGAAACTGACTTCTTCAGAAAGATTCGGATAGCAGTTGGAAGGTCAAGCCCAAGACGATCAAACAAGGCCGTCGCTTGCTCTTTAAGGTTGTTTTCGACACGAATTTGTAATGTTGCTGTAGACATTTTATATAGATTTGTATATGATTTTGACTGCAAAAATACACAATTTCTGGAACACAGCCACTTTTTACTGAAAACACCGCATCTTCCAGATTTACCTTTGAAGGATTACAAATCCTGATACTCGGCTACGGGAGGAGTTCCCTCATGCCGCCAAAGTCCTAAAAGGACGACCCGAACTCAAGCAGCCGACGACAGTCCCTGCTTGCAACGGAATGAAAACACACTATCCTGACGAAAACGATAAAAAAGGCGACCCTCAAAAACAAAGGCCACCTTTCATGGATTTGATTAGGTTGGTATCATTCCCGCATTGCAAATGCTCATATTCACGACTTCCGAATTGCAAATTCGGAAGAACGGGGTCTGGTAACCCCCACACAGCAGAGCTGTATGGGGGTAGAATACCGTGCCTTCGGCACGAGGCTACTGTGAAAGGTTTGCCGGGCGGGTGCTTCCATGCACGCTACCGCGTGCGCCCCCACCCGACAAACCTTTCACCCGTGCCCGTAACGGAACAAAGGTTAGTTCTGACGCGAAGAACGCACTGCTCGAACAGAAAGTCCATAGTGTCGACGGCCAAAGTTGTGCGTGTCGTAATAATCCGCCCGAACGGGGGTCCAGAGTAGTTTAGTTAATCGACATTGCACACCAAGCGAACAGATCTCCCCATAGATCTAATGCCATATGGATATAAGATAAATTGACTATCGTAAAAAACCAAGAAAGATGCATAGACATCAAAACACGACGAAGACCAATAACTTCCATAAGAATTAACACTGACTGAAGCCCCATCCCTACTGCCTGCAGCTGGCAAGAAAATTGCCCCAGCATTTTCAAGTATAGTCCATTGGGATGCACTTATTTCATTACTATTGAATGATGAATTGTATGTATTTGGATTGTTTAGACCATAAATGCTCGTGATCCAATCATCAGGTAGTAGGATAACACCATTGATGTTGTTTACTTGAGCTCTGACGTATCGATATCCTGAAACTGTATTACGTGTGTTGAGTATATAGTCCCATTCTCCATTAGTCAATGTACGCCATGTGGCGACCATGTTTCCTCCATTGATTATTGGATTGTATACGCCCCAGTCCGCATTTGCATACGAGCCTGCCAAATCATAAGAATAACTCGTACCATCAGTTGGCCCATATCCAGAACCCAAAAGATAATATTCACTTTCGTAATCCCATGGATGGTAATAGATGTTACCATTGTTCCAATTGCTGGTACCCCAGCCGAACAAGTCTATCCAACCGCTGTAATATGAAGAAATGCTGTGATTGTCACTGCCGAGGACTGTACCGCCAACATTTCCCCACTGATCAGGTGTTTGTGTACCCACATAATCCCATTGATTCTCGGCAAAACGCCAAATGTTCGTTGATGCTTGATACTGCAAATTTCCCTGCGAAAAATACACTTGGTCGCCATTGTCGTTAATTGTGAATTTGCCGTTGATAGCTCCCGTGGGGGCGGTGTTCTGCGACCCAACGCGCACTGCCCGGACAGATAGCCCAATGTAGCGACCATGGTAGTACATGGTGCTATAGTCCGAACCGAAGTAGAAGTACCACGCTTGACCCGGGAAGCCCGTATTGAGCGAATTCGACCAGTAGTTGCCCCAACTGCCAGCATTGTAGAGATTGCTATCGTGGGCGCCAGCGGCAGGAAGGAAGAGGCTGTTGCCGTTTGAGGCGGTGAAGAGGCGTCCGCTCACACCGTTCTGGGTCGTCCATGTATAGGTCGTGTTGTTGTAGAGTTCCTGCCATTCCTCATTGGTTGGCATTCGCCAATCATCACCCCAGTTGACCGTGGCTGCATCGTCCACGGGTAACAAGATGGTCAGGTTGTCGGTGAAGCCATTGTAACCGTAATCGGAGTTGTTGCAGTACTTTGTCAACGTATTTTCGCTGCCGTTGCAGTGTTGGTAAGTACTCCAGTTGTAGGTAGCCTTCGGCTGTGTCTCGCCCCAGGCGAAGTAGTCGCCGTATTCCTCGGGGCTGTCGGCACCCACGTTGCAGGTGGCCCATAACAAGCCGCTTGGCAAGCCGAGGTCGACGTAGGCGTGATCCGGACACATTTCGATGAAATTGGTAAACCCGCTCCAGCCTTCGGCATTTCGGTAGGCTTCTAAAGAGCCGCATGGCACATATACGGGAATGCTTTTGTTAACGTCAACGAATATATCTCCTAACGATTCATCTAAAGCAGGAGGCGTTTCGGCAAGAATTGTAATCGATGCAAGGCTATGACATCCTAAAAAAGCATAAGAAACAATATTTGTCACACCACTTGGGATAGTAATTGATGTGAGATTTCCACATGATTGAAACAAACCATGAGGTATAGTAGTGATTCCGCTGGGTAATGAAGCCGAAACCAAACTATAGCAATAAATAAACGCTTGAGCGCCTATAGCCGTTACAGTATTTGGAATCGAAACAGAAACAAGATTGGTGCAACCATGGAAAGCCCATTGGCCAATTTCGGTAAGGTTTTCTGGTAGTGAGACCGAAACAAGCCCACTACTATGGAACGTCATATTTTCAATTCGAGTAACAGAACTGGGAATTGCAATCATAGAAAGATGACTACATTTATAAAACGCCCCTCCTCCAATAATCGACACTGTATTGGGAATATCAACCGACGTAAGCCCAGAACATTCAGAAAACGCCCATGCATCTATGGCAGTCACTGTATATGTCTCTCCATTGTGTATAACCGTTTCAGGGATGATAAGGTCACCCGTAGCATTTGATCCATCCCAATGGCCTGTTACAGTGGCTGTATAATCTTCTTCGTTATAACTATAGGTTAATGGATATGTAGCGTTTTCGTAGAAAATGGCCACATAGTTCTTGTCGTTCCGAACAACAAAAGAATACGTGTTCTCCCTGGAAACTACAACACCATCCATTTCCCAATTCTTGAATGTGTAACCTTCATTGGAAATTGCTGAGAGCGTACATGTCTGACCCAATTCATATACTCCACCACCATTGACTGAACCATATTCCTCTTGGTTTGGTGTGGCGTTGATATTGAAAGAAGGTGTCTGGACAAACCGCACAAGACGAACCGACTGACCAAAGTCTTTATAGAAAGCCAATCCTGATCCTATTGAGAAGTCTTCGTCAGAAAATGACATGGTATGACCCCGATTATCAAAACACATATCAGTACATGACCAATATCGCCCTCCTGAACCGGAACCATATATTTCTCCGTAACGCATTCCTGCGGCAGGGAAAAACACCGCACCATAAGATTCCAATGATGCCCAATCATCGAGGCTGATGATGTTTGATGCATAACTGCTATTACCGGCATTGGGATTATTCAATGTATAGTATGATTCTTGCCAATCGTCAGGAAGCAAGACTATTCCATTGATTTCATTTACCACAGCCTTCGCGTACCGAATACCTGAAGGAGTGTTGCGGGAGACAAACAAATACAACAACTCATCTAAAGACAATGTCCACCATTGATTCGGACAATTACCTCCATTTGAAATCGGATTGATTCCCCAATCCACAAATACATCCCATTCCCTTCCTGTAACATTAGTCGGTTCATTACCCCTTCCCCAGCAGAATAAGTCAATCCAACCATCATAAGTTGAAGAGACCAATGTGTTATCGCTTTTTACGCCATTTTCATATACCGTTCCCACCTCATTATTACCAACAAAATCCCACTGATTCTCAGCAAATCTCCAAGTGTTGGTGGAAGCTTGGTATTGTAGGTTGCCTTGCGAGAAACAGACTTGGGTGTTTTCGCTCACCGAGAACAAGCCGTTGAGGATTCCTTGGGGAGCGGTAGTGAAACTCAGCTCCTCGCCATAGTTGATGCCCTTCACGGAAACGGCGTAGGCACGCACATAGTATTCGGTTTCCGCAGCGAGTTCCGTCATCTCAGCCGTGAAGGCTCCAGGACCGTTTCCGTCCTCCGTGTAGGAATCGTTCGTCGTGGGTTGGGGATGCGTCGCCCAACACACGCCTTTTATCAAGATGGCGGTGCCATCATTAGAAACTGCCGAGCCACCGCAAGCGGCTGTCGCGGAGGTGATGTTGGCCAGTTCGCCTGTGGTTACGATGAGGGTGCCCGTCGGCATGGGTGGCTTGTTGAAAACAAAACTAACAACTTCCGTCCTGTTGGAGTAATACATGTAACCATAGCCAGGCATAAAGTGCGTGACGCCGCCCCTCCAATAGCCATTGTAATAAGTGGAATTGGTGAACTGTGACTTGATTTTGTCGCCATTCATTGGAACAAATTCGCCCAAAGCAGAGGCGACATCCATCACCTCCGCATTAGGATAACTGATCCAGTTCCAGCCAGGCCACAAAGTAATCGTAACTTCCTGTGCCTTGGCACTCAGGCTTGCCGCCATCATCGCAAGCAAGCACATCATAATTGTCGATAGTCTTTTCATCGTTTATCTGTTTTTAATTGTTATTCTTACTATTACCATTACAACACAAAAAGCGCGGGTGTCTAAACTATTGCTCATCCCGTGTGCCGAGGCTCTCGCATTGCCCTCCCATCAAGGATGAGCAACGCCGAAGCCCACGCTGTTAGAATATACGGTTTAAGGTATAATCTGACATAATGGGCGTTGGCCATTGCTTCATCAAACGATGGGATTGAATTTGCGAGATTCGGCACACCGCAGATAAAGCGTTAGAACAACGCCTTTCTTCAATATGTTTGTCGCCTCACCTTACGGTTTAACGACAGTGCAAAAATAGCAATAATTTGTGTATGAAACGAGTTCCTCACAAAATATTTCCGATATAGCGTTTCAAAAATCGCGGAAAGGTGATATGAGAAAGTTAGATAATTTCGCCATTCCATAATGCCTTGAAAAAGTCTATCACATAATACAAATCGACTTCTCCGCTGCGGCGGCAGATGCGGTCGCGAGACACAAGAATCTGCTTCACACCGGGATGCTCCTTGGCAAATTCGACAAGACCTTTCTTGTGGTGAGTTTGCACCGTGTCTGTCGATTTGATTTCGATTGCCACACGAGCATCACCTATGACAGCATCCACCTCAATGTCGTCGTAAGTGTGCCAATACGTCAACTTTTCTTCACTGTTTTTATAGCCAAGATAAGTCACAATCTCTTGCATCACAAGATGCTCGAAGGCATGTCCGTATTCGGGTGTCTTGGTGGCAAGATGGTGACGCCCAGTCAGATAGTTGGCAATGCCCACGTCGAAAAAATAGAATCGAGAAGCCTTTGTGAGCTTTCGCTTGATGACTTTCCTGTAAGCCGGCACCTCAAAACCCAACAACGTGTCGCAAAGTATCCTGTAATAAGCCTTGACCGTATTAGCAGAAACACCGCAATCGGTGGCCACATTTTCATAGTTGAGCATTTCGCCGTCCGAGATGGCGGCCACTTCCAAAAAACGGATAAAGTCGTCCACCTTTTGCACGGCAGCTCCCTCTATGATTTCTTCCTTGAGATAGAGTTCAATGTAGGATTTAAGTCGGTTGCGGGCATTTGCGACCATATAATGCCGTGGAATCATGCCGTTCTGTATGGCACGTTCAAGGTCAAAATCCGGAATCTCTGCGCTGACTAAAGGGAACAGTGTTTCAGGTATGGCTCGACCTCCGAGATTGTTGGCTCCACTCTTTTTCAACTTGCGTGCGCTGGAGCCGCTGAGGATAAAGAAAAGACCCTTGTTTACCATCAACCAGTGGACTTCGTCCAACAAGTCGGGTACTTTCTGGATTTCGTCCACAATGACCAGCGTTTCTGGCGAAAAACGGAGCAAACTCTCCCGAAATGTTTCGGGATGCTGTTGGAAACGATTTCTCAATTCAGAGTTCAAAAGGTCGATGTAAACAGCCTTGGGGAAGCGTTCTTTCAATAGTGTGGACTTGCCCACCTGACGGCCACCAAACAAGAACATGGCTTCGTCCAAGCGGTTCTCTATGTCAAATATTCTATGGTACATAACGAAGTAAAATTTCCTCAAAGTGATTGCGGATATTCCCATAAAATCCGCAACGTAACTGCGGATATTCTCAAAAAATTCGCAGCGATGCTGCAAAAATAGTAAAGTTTATTTGAACACCAACCTCTGGCAGAAAAATTTCTGAAATTTTTGCGCCATTCCACAAAGAATAAATATCTTTGCACCCAACAACGGCTGCCCAATCCCCCTGCCCCTTTTGGCAAGGGGAATTGTGACAGCTCTACAATTGACAACTGAACAACTATGAACCTAATAGCCCCTTCCCTACTCTCCGCCGACTTCCTGCACTTGGAACGCGACATCGAGATGGTCAACCGCAGTGAGGCCAACTGGTTCCACTGTGACGTGATGGACGGCCGCTTTGTGCCCAACATTTCCTTCGGAATCCCTGTCGTTCAGGCGATTAAGAAGAAAGCCCAGAAACCCTTGGATGTCCACCTGATGATTGTGGAGCCTGAAAAGTATTTCGAAGCCTTCGCCAAGGCAGGTGCAGACATCATCACCTTCCATTACGAGGCCTGCAACCACATCCATCGCGCCGTGCAGCAAATCAAGGCATTGGGCATTCATGCCGGTTTGGTACTCAACCCGCATACACCTGTTTCGGTTTTGGAAGATATCATCGGCGACTTGGACTTGGTGCTTCTTATGTCGGTCAATCCTGGCTTCGGAGGACAACAATTCATCGAGCGCACATACGAAAAAATCCGCAAGTTGCGTTTGATGATTGCTGAACAAAACGCCACTGCCCTCATCGAAGTGGATGGCGGCGTGAACACGCAGAACGCCAAGAATTTGTTTGAAGCTGGCGCGAATGTGTTGGTGGCGGGCAATGCGGTGTTCAAGTCGGAGAATCCGATGGAGACGATTAGGGAGTTGAAATTTTCCAAGTAAAGTTTGCAGGTTTGGGAAAAAAGGCTTTTCTTTGCAGCAAAATAGTATTTGAAAATACGGTATTTGAAAATACTATAATTGAATTGAGATGATTTTTTACGACAGAACCAACGAGTTAGACACCATAAACAAGGTGAAGGAGCGCAGCCGAAAAGAAGCGCAGATGACGGTTTTGATGGGTCGGCGGCGCATCGGGAAAACCGAGTTGGCTCGTCGTTGCAATGATGAAACATTATTGTACTATTTCGTAGCGCGAAAAACAGAAGCCCTTTTGTGTCAAGATTTTGCACGAGAGACCGAGGAACGTTTGGGCATCCCGATTGGTTGGCCATCCTCGTTTTCAGAATTGTTCCGTTACCTGCTCAAATACGCCGAAAACCATCCGCTCACGTTAATCATCGACGAGTTTCAGGAGTTTCAAAGGGTCAATCCGTCGGTATTCAGCGACATGCAGCGCGACTGGGACCTCAACAAGCGAACAAGTCGGATGAACTTGATTATCAGCGGCTCGGTATTCTCGTTGATGAAGCGAATCTTTGAGGATTCCAAAGAGCCGCTTTTCGGACGCGCCAACCAAAGCCTGCTCCTCAAACCTTTCACAACAGATGTCCTGAAGCAAATCCTTTCAGACCACAATCCTGACTACACTCCTGAAGATTTGCTTGCCCTTTTCGCCGTCACAGGCGGAGTGCCGTGGTATGTGGCTCTGCTTATGGACAACGGCAAATCAAACAAAACCAGCATATTATCCTACCTCACCGAGCCCAACTCGCCTTTCATCAACGAAGGGAAGAACATTCTCATCGAGGAGTTTGGCAGCGATTACGCGATGCACTTTTCCATCCTTACCTGCCTTGCCGGCGGCCAATTGACCCGTGGAGAAATAGAATCCCAATTAGGTGCCAACAACATCGGAAGTTATCTCGTCAGGTTGGAGAATTACTACAACTTAATCGAGAAAAGACTGCCAATCTTCGCCAAGGAAAACGCAAAAAAAGTCCGCTATGCACTGAATGACAGGTTTTTGGACTTGTGGTTCCGCTTCTTCTACAAGTACCAGGATTTTGTGGCCAACAATGCCCTTTCACAATTAGGTCGTGTCATCGAGCGCGACTTCGACACCTATTCGGGTTTTGCGCTCGAACGGTATTTTGAGCAGAGATTCCGCGAAAAGGGTTACTACACTCGAATCGGAAAGTTTTGGGACCGCAAAGGCAAGAATGAGATTGACCTTATTGCCGTCAACGAAATCGATGGAATAGCCGAGGTGTATGAAATAAAACGCGACCGACTGCGTTACGATGAAAAGGCCCTGAAAGAAAAAACAGAAGTGCTCTTGCAAAACTGCAAAGAACTGCATGGGATGGACATCCGATTGGGTGTGCTTTCAATAGAAGATTTGTAGAATGAATCTTTGTAATCTTGAAATTTGAAATCTGAAATCTTGAAATAACAATCTTAAATCTTTAAATCAACAAATTATGAGCAACGAAATCCTGAAATTAAAGCCGGAAGGCATTTGGAAAGAGTTCAACGGCATCCTCGGCGTGCCGCGTCCGTCAAAGAAGGAAGCACAAATGGTGGCTTACCTCGAAAAATGGGCGAAAGACCATAAAGTGAAATACGTCAAGGAAGACTGTGGCAACATCATCATGACCGTGCCCGCCACCAAGGGCATGGAAGACCGCCAGACCGTCATCCTGCAAGCCCACATGGACATGGTGTGCGAGAAGAACAACGACAAGAAGCACGACTTTGAAAAAGACCCCATCGAGGCGGTCATCAAGGGCGACTGGCTTCATGCCAACGGCACGACCCTTGGTGCCGACGACGGCATCGGCGTGGCTGCGGCCTTGGCCGTCATTGCGGACCCGAAGGTGGAACACGGTCCGTTGGAGTGCATCTTCACCGTTGACGAAGAAACCGGTCTGACCGGTGCCATGAAACTCGACCCGAAGGATTTCACGGGCCGCATCCTCCTCAACTTGGACAGCGAGGACGAAGGCGAAATCTTCATCGGCTGCGCCGGCGGCATGGACACTATTATTAAGATGTGGTACGAATTGGAGCCTGCTCCAGAAGAGGCCACGGCCTACCGCATCACCGTGAGCGGCCTGAAGGGTGGTCACAGCGGCGACGACATCAACAAGAACCTCGCCAACGCCAACAAACTCCTGACCCGTATCCTCTGGCAGGCCACCACTTGGTTCGACCTGCAACTCTATGATTTCCAAGGCGGCAACCTGCGCAACGCCATCGCCCGCGAAGCTACGGCTGTGGCTTACATCCCGAACGACTGCGTGAAGGATTTCGAGCACTATGTGAAGGACATGGAGAAGCACTTCAAACAAGAATACCAAGTGACCGAGCCTTCGCTGAAAGTCACTGCGGAAGTGGCGGAAGTGCAGCCTGATGTGGTCATTGACGAGATGTCGCAATTCAACCTCTTGAATGGTCTTTATGCTTGCCCGCACGGTGTCATCGCCATGTCGCAAACCATCCCGAACTTCGTGGAGACCTCCACCAACCTCGCCTCGTGCAAGAAGAAGGAAGGCTATTTCTTCATCCAAACCTCGCAGCGCAGCTCCATCGAGTCGTCGAAACAGGACATCGCCAATATGGTGGAAGCCGTGTGGAGCCTCGCCGACGCCGACGTGGAGCACACCGACGGCTATCCGGGCTGGGCACCCAACCCCAACAGCGCCATCTTGGATGTCGCCGTGAAGTGTTACAAGGAACGCTTCAACAAAGACCCGAAAGTCAGGGCCATCCACGCCGGTCTTGAATGTGGCCTCATCGGCGACAAGATTCCGGGAATGGATATGATCAGCTTCGGTCCCACCCTGCGCGGCGTTCACTCGCCCGACGAGCGTTGCGAAATCGCGACCGTCCAGATGTTCTGGGACTTTATGTGTGACATTCTGAAGAATGTGCCAACGATTGAGAAGTAAAGGCGAATTAGACGATTTTAGCGAATTTGAAAAGAGGATGTGTCAAAATAACAAGACACATCCTCTTCTTATAATTCTTATCGTTCCTTTTACTTCGTCTTATCCGGCCAAGCGGGAATCTCAGGAATTTCGGGATAGTACTTCATCTGCTTGAGAATGACTTCGATAGCCTTGTTGAGTTGGTCGTCTATGCCCTCAAACTCGCGGGCGGGGTCGTTGTCGATGACGATGTCAGGATCCACGCCATAGCCTTCGATGACCCAGTTGCCTTTCTCGTCGAAAGGAGCAAACTCGGGACGGGTCAGCGAGCCGCCGTCGATAAAGGGCAAACTGCCACGGATGCCGACCACACCGCCCCAAGAGCGCATACCGATGGTCGTGCCAATCTTGTGTTTCTTGAACTGGTAGGGAAACAGGTCGCCGTCGGAAGCGGAATACTTGTTGAACAACAGTACTTTGGGACCGAGCATCATCTTCGTAGGCTTGGTTTCAGGCTCGCCGTTGCGCATCACGTCGTACATCGACAATTCGCGGCGCAGACGCTCCACAATCATCGGACTGACATTACCACCACCGTTGCCACGGTCGTCGATGATGAGGGCTTTCTTGTCGAGTTGGGGATAGAAATACTTGGCAAACTCGTTCAGGCCATCCACACCCATATCGGGAATGTGGATGTAACCCACCTGCCCGTTGGTGGCCTTGCTCACCTTCTCCACGTTGCCTTGCACCCAATTGTAATAGTACAAGCCCGTTTCGTCGGCAATCGGTTTCACCACCACATCGCGGGAACCACTTTCGGAAGCCTTATTATTTAAGGTGAGCAGCACCGCCTTGTCAGCCTTGCCGATGAGGGCGGCATACATATCCTTCATATCCTTGGTGCTCTGTCCGTCGATGGCGATGATGTAGTCGCCTTCCTTGGCGTTCACACCCACTTCGGTCAGCGGAGAGCGGGTTTTCTCGTTCCAGTTCTCGCCCTTCAAAATCTTGTCAATCTGGTAGTAACCCGACTTGTCACGGTGGATACGGCAGCCTAACATACCCATCGGGATGCGCTCGGGCTTCGCACGGTCACCATCGCCCACGTATGCGTGACCGATATTGATTTCGCCAATCAGTTCGCCGATGAGGTAGTTTACATCGTTGCGGTCGGCGCAATAAGGCAACAGCTTTCCATATTTCTCCTTCATCGCGGGCCAGTCCACGCCGTGCATATTGGGCGCATAGAAGAAGTCACGCATCTGGCGCCAAGCCTCGTTGTAGATTTGCGTCCACTCGGTGCGCAATTCCACCCATTTTTTCATATTCGAGAGGTCGATAGTTTCGTCGCCTTCGGCAGACTTTCCTCCATTAGGCATAGGGGCTTTCGGGGCATTTACCACCTTGTAGCCGCGACCTTCGCGCATCAGCATTTTCGACCCATCGGCAGAGAGTTCGTAGCCCATACCGCCACCTATGTTGGTGACTTTCTTGGACTTGACATCAAAGAAATTGAGACCTCCGCCATTGCGACCGCCAGCCACAAAATACAAACCATCCTCGACCCCCGTCAGGTTCCAATAGCGACCCGCATTGACGGGCAACACCACTACCCTATTGCTGATGCCCTCAAAATCGATTTTCACTTCGTTGGTTTCCTTCTTTTCATCAGGCTTCGGGCTGTCTTTCTTGCCTTTTTTGGCTGAGGTTCCTGAGCCAGCCGAAGAGCCTTCTTTCTGCTCATCTTTCGATTCTCCAGTTTTCACCTCATCGTTTTCAGTCAAGAAAGGCGATGGCGTATCTTTCTGTAAAGTAAGCAGATAGACCTTCGACATATCTGTATAGACGTGGTTCCACTCCAACCAGCCGTAAGTCGGGCGAAAATCGCGCTCGGAGGTGAAATACAGGTACTTGCCATTCTTGTCGAAAGCCGGTGAAGACGCATTGTACCAGCCATCGGTAACAATCTCGTCCTTGCCCGAAGCGACATTATAAATATGTATCTGGCTGACACTGAAAGTGCTCGGCATAGCGTAGGCAATCCAGCGGCTGTCGGGCGACCAACAGAATTCGTCCATCTCGCCAGCCAAACTATGCGCCACCTCCGTGACTTTCTTAGTGGCCACATCAACCATATTGATGCGGTTCATCTTGTCATCCCACAATAACTTCTTGCTGTCGGGAGACCAAGCAAGACTGTACTTGTAAGTATCTGAATTCGAGGTTAGTTGGATGGCTTCTTCCTTGCCGTCTTGGGCTTGGATGTAGATTTCATCCTCGCCTGTGCGGTCGCTGATGTAGGCGATGTATTTGCCGTCGGGCGACCAAGCCACATTGCGGTCGTGGGCGTTGTCGCTTTGGGTCAGATTCCTTGTGATACCCGACTTGACCGGCACCGTCCACACGTCGCCCCGGGCACCGAAAGCCACGCGCTTGCCATCGGGAGAAATCGTGCTCGAGTTGATGAACTTGCTGGCATCCACATACTTGGTGCGGGTAGATTTGTTGTCGATGGCCATCTGAACGGGGATGGGATAGATTTTTCCGTCAGTAAGGTTGTAGCGGAACAGTTGACCGCCGTTTTCGTAAACAATGTCCTTGTCGCCGAGCGAAGGCCACTTAATATCATAATAGGTGTAGTCGGTCACCTTTGTGGTCTGCTTGGTGGATCGGTCATAGCAAAACAGGTTCATTGTGCGGTCTCGGTCTGAACAGAAATACACCTTGTTGCCGACCCACATCGGGAAAATGTCTTGCGCATTGTTGTTGGTGATGTTCTCGATCTTCTTCGACTTGAAATCGTAAATCCACACATCATCGGCCATACCGCCGCGATAGTATTTCCAAGTGCGGAACTCGCGCATCACGCGGTTGTATGCAATCTGCTTACCATCAGGCGAATACGAAATCCAGCCGCCTTCGGGCAGGGGCAGTTGCTCCGCCAAACCACCGTTGATATTGGCGATGAAAAGTTGGCCAACGAAGTCGTCCCAACTCTCCTTGCGCGAGCGAAAAACGATGTTTTCGTTGTCCTTCCACGCCATAACGATGTTGTTCGGCCCCATTCGGTCGCTGATGTCGTCACGGCCAAGAGTAGGTGTGTAAGTCAGGCGCGTAGGCGTGCCACATTCGGGGTAAGGCATCACGTAAACCTCTGTGTTTCCGTCATATTGACCCGTGAAGGCCAAATGTTTGCCATCGGGCGAGAAACGTGCAAACATCTCATAGCCGTTGACGTCGTTGGTGATTTTGTGGGCAATGCCGCCTTTGATGTTGACGGAATACAAATCTCCACCATAGCTGAACACCACGTCGTTGCCGTGGATAGTCGGGAAGCGCAACATTTTGGCTTCTTCTTGGGCGATTAGGCTGATTGAGCCTAACAGCAAAATTGATAGAAATAAATGTTTGATTTTCATAGGATTATAAATTTAATATTCCAACAATCAAATGACACTCTTTTGATTGTTCAAGTCTAATTCTGGTTAATCAAAATACGAAATGTAGTCTTTTAAAAAAAACTACACTTTTGAAATACAACCTCTTACAGCGAATAAGTGTAAATCACCAAGTCGGTTCGTCCTTCCGAATTGATTTCGATGGCGTTCCACTTGAAGCTCTTTTCGTTCTTGTCGTAAACAACCTGGAACGGAACCGATTCCGTCATCCTCATGCCATCGATTTCAACGCCTTCACGTCCCGAAACATAGCTCAACTTGTGCATACCGTTTGAAGAAAGCCTGTCGACGACAAGATTGTCAATCAAATCGTCAGTGTACAACACCGAGTTCGACTCCTTCTCCACACTACTGATTTGGCCGTTGTCGTACACATACCACTGGCCTCCAGCAAGGAAATGGAACCTCAACCGCTGCTGCGCATTGAGGGTGAAATGTCCAATGATGACCTGCCTGCGAATGATTTCTCCATTCATCACCAAGGTTTCTCCCTTCTCCTCCTCGCCGTTCTTCCTTGCCTTATACACATAGTCGCCACTGTTGGAAATAAGGAAGTCGGAAATGGTATAGCCTTCTATGGATTTCATCTCGCCATCAACCCAAAAGCGTCCGTCGGCCACGGCCATCCAGTGCATACCGTTGTGGGAATACTTCAGCTTGAAGTTGTCGTCGGTGTAGTTGCCGAACAATTCAATCAACCGGCCATCGATGACCAACAACGTCTGAGGCATGTACTTGTCGCGATAAAGATAGTAGAAATGGATGTTCGAGCCTTCTCTGCCGACGCTGCAATGATAGACATCGCCCGCCGAGAGCTTGCAACTGACACCATTGGCCGTGAGCATATCCTTGTCTTCCTCCTTGTAGATGCGCTTTTCGGGCCAAACAATGGGGGTGGTCTGTCCTACCGTGGTTCCCTTGGTGAAGGTACTGAAATAATAGACATTGTTCAACTTGAAGACATAGCCGTCATTTGTCATGCTGATGATGCTGTCGCAAATGCCTTGCTTCACGCCGTAGGCATACACGACTTCCATGCCGTAGCCAATCTCGTGAAGGTCGTTCTCGAAATACTTGACGGCGAAAACACAATCGCTCCATTTGCTTCCAATCCTGAAGGGGCGCACCTTATATTTATAAGGTAGCAGCGGTTTCCCGTCGACAAAGATGTCTGACATGCCCGACTTCTCATTCTTCGCAACATACAAGTAATTGTAGTAGGACGACGTGGAAAGTGTGCTCGAGCTTGGCACGACGGAGTGTTCAGCCTGAAACTCACCATGATTCACGCTCAAAAAGCCTTCCAAGGTGGTAATCCTCACACGCTTCAGGTTTTCATGCGATTGCGCTTGAGTCAGCGGATGAAGCGAAACCAATAACAACAGCAATAAGGTTAATCTTTTCATGACGACAATTATTGATAACTACTTTTTGATTTTTCAAATTCACCCAAATGGAAACCGATTCCGAAATCGAGGCAGAAATGGCGCTCGCCAAACAAGTCGGCCTCGTGGAAGAAGACGGAGATGGGGAAACGCCACACATTGAGGATGACACCCAACTCGGCACCAAGGCCTTGGAAACGTTTATCCAAGCCCATGACATTCAATGTGCCTGACGCGCCTACACACATGTCAATCAATCCGTTGACAGGAGTGAACACCACGCCGACGGCACCTTCGATATTACCCACCTTGTTGGTGGTGTTAAGAATGCTATCAATTTGGTTAGTGGCCAAATAGAGTGCCTTCACATAGACACGCACCTTGTCCTTGCCCAAATCGCCTAACATGAAGCCCTTGCCGTTTTCGGAGGGACGGAACACATAGTTCACCGAAAACCAACGGCGGCTATCGCTGGAGCAGTAGCCCAACTGTGGGTCGCGATACCGCTTCAGATAGCCACCCACGCCAAGCACGAAGCTGGTCTTTTTCGCATCCGAATTGATGACTCGTGTGGTATGGAAGCCCATCGTAAGCATCACATTCTTGTAAAAGCCCATCAAACCGGCCTCATAATCAATGCCGAAATGCGGCTCCTTCACATAACCGCCCAATCCTAAGCCTGCGTAGGCACCCAAATAGGGGAAAGCATTGTGGCGGAACACAGGACCGAAAGTCATATTGTAGCCTGCAAGGTCGGGCCTGCCCTCACCTGCCGCCAATGAAGAAACAAAAGGTGTGTTGGCTTGGAAATGCGCAAAAGCACCCCACGACTTGGAACTCACAAAACCGCTCATCATGCCGAGTGCGGTGCTCGGTGCCCAAGTAATGGACGCGAAACGCAAACCAGGCTCGAAAAGCACATCCTGCTGACGCTCGTTGGCAAACACCTCTTTATGATCAAAGCCCATCTGCAACGAATAATAGCCATAGTCAATAGGAATCTCGAAAGGCGTGTATCTCACACTCGACTCACCACCTTCATCTATAATGGTGACTTTCAGGTCGGAAGGTATGCTGTTTACCGCAACGGTACCCTTGCTCGACTCGTCGTCAGCCTTGATTTCCGACTCCAAGACAGGCGGCGTTGAGCCAAATGCAAACTGATGGATGTCGACCTTGCAGAAACGCTGGCCCATGCCCACCTTCACCCAACCATGACGGCTGAACAACGACTGGTTGGGTTGCACCTGCACCTTGACAGAATTCGTGGTGAAGGAAACCTGAATCCAATCGTCGGAGGGCAGCACCTGCCATTGGTTGAGGTTGCTCGTCACCATAACAAATGCCTCTGATTCAGTACACGGGAAAACCAATTCTTCCTTGTCGGTCGAAACGGTGGTGTCGGACTCTGCCTGCCTGACGGCGATTGGGAACCGTTCGTCGGCAACGGCCAAAAAGACCGTCGCTTCGCGCACACGCGCCATTGGGTTTTGTTCACTTGTGAGATACAGCATCGTATCATTCGACTGGAATTCAATCCAATCGGGAACCGAGTCCACTCTCCATGAAGTGGCGTTGGTGAAGATGGCCACATCAACCGTCTCGCTCAGTTTAGAGAAACGCACCGAATCGGGGCGAGCCTCAAATTTGAGGACACCGCCGATTTGGATCACGTCAAACGACGCCGATTTGCCGTCGGCAACCACAGTAACGATGGCCGAGCGCGGATCGGGGCTGTCGTTGTTATCGCATGAAACAGAGACGGTGTTCCCCTTTTTTGCTGCCTTGCACCATTCCATGCTGCTGTTTGCCCGAAACGAATCGGCATTCGTCCTAACCGTGACGGACTTCGGCTTTTTGCCCGTTGCCTCAAACTGGATTTCGCTCTCCGAAAGGCTGATTGTCGTACATTCGCGAATCATCTTGTCGAGGTCGTTGTTCTCGGGAATACCGCCTCGGCAGATGACTTTGATTTTCTTGAATTTCTCCTTGGCTTCATTGAGTTTGCCCTCGTTCTTCAACTTCACCGCCTCATCATGGAAAAAATTGTAGCGGTCATAGTTTTGGGCGAAAATCGCCAATTGGCACATCAAAGCAAGGATGGTGAGTAGAATTCCTTTTTTCATATCGTATCCTTTAATTTGGTCTAATAACTGCTTCCTTGGAGTCTAAAAGCGACTTGTCTTCAGGCAACGCCAAAATCCTCGCCATCTCCAAATCTTGGGTGGCGAACATTGCGCCTCCTTCTTTAATCATCGTATCAATGTCAGATATGATGGCATCGAAATAACTCTGCCTGAGTTCGAGCAAGGACTTCTTCGTGGCTTCAACACCATAAGTATCAACAATTTGGTTACCATATTTCCCTTTTAGCATCAAAGCCGAATCACACTCGGCAAGGCCTTCCATCAACTGTTCGAAATGCTTTCGGTTGGAAACCAACAGCACAAAATCCTTCTTAAATGTATTGGCATCGGGCAGAGTTTGCAACAACTTCTTTGCTTTATTGGCATGAAAGTCAAACTTTTGCGTTTCCACATAAAGATTAACCTCTTCCTTCTTCGGCTCTTCGATTGAAACTTCCTCCTCGGCTGGATTCTTTGGCAGCAGCAACACCACAACCAAGGCCAAAACCAACAACACGGGAAGCACGAAAAACATCGTCTGCCGGTTTTTCTTCTTTTTCATCTTCGTGGAAACGAGGTTTTCCGCGATTTTCTCGAAAGAAGCCGCCCTGTATTCGTGGGTCCACACAAAGACCTGCCTTGTGGAGAGCGACTGCAACGGAGCCGGAAGTGCTTCGGCCTCGGGCATTACAAATCCCTGAAGCCCAACGCCCACGATGTTTTTTCCAAACTCCATTGCCATCATGATTTCGCGACGCACCCAATCTTCCTCGTCGACACAACGGTCGAGGGTGCCCGGTGACAAAACAAGCAGAAAGTCTTTACATTCCTCGATGGCATGTTTGATTTGGTCGGGAAACTGGCCGCTTCCAATCTTGTCGACATCAAGAAAAACCTTGTAGCCCAAGTTCTCCAACTTGGACTGCAACTCGCCAGCCACACCTGCTCCTGCGCCTTTTCGCCTGTAACTGATGAATATATCGTATGCCATAAACTTTTATTATAAAATGCAAAAATAAGGAATTAGTTAATACTCCCAAACTAATTTCCAAAAAAAATTTCAAATGCCAAGTGCGGCCTCCAAATAATGCTGACCAATGCCATAGCGAGCCTTCAAATCGGCAATCTGTTGCAAGATTTTCGGGTCTTTGGCACTTTTAGATGTTTTCCGGCCAACTAAAAGCACGTTTTTCGGCGTGTGTTCCATCTCGATGAACTCCATCACTTGGGTTTTGTAGCCGAAATATTCCAAAATCAGGGCGCGGATGGTGTCGGTAACCATAACTGCCTGACGTTCAAGGAAAATGCCGTAGCGCGTGATGGCATCGAAACGACCTGAGCGTTCCATCTCCTGCCGGATTTGCTTGTGGCAGCACGGGGCGCAAACAATTAACTCCGCGCCTGCCTTAATGCCCGATGCGATAGCATCGTCGGTGGCTGTATTGCAGGCATGAAGCGCAATCAAAACGTCCAGTTTTTCAGGATGATACGCCTCGATGCTGCTTTCCACGAACTCCAAACCTTTCAGATTATTAGCCTTGATGATTTCGTTGATTTTCAGCACCAAGTCAGGACGGATTTCCACACCTTTGATGTCCACATCAAGGTTCAGCCGTTGGGTCAGCAATTCATAAAGGGCAAAAGTGAGATACCCCTTCCCTGCTCCCATATCGGCGATGTGGACGGTGCCGTCGAACTTCATCGGCTTGATGAGGCTTTCCACAATTTCGGCATATTTGTAAATCTGCTTGAACTTGTGCTGCATGTCGGCGGTAATCTTGCCCTCGCGAGTGGTCAAGCCGAGTTGATACCACCACGGATTAGCCGGATTGATAAGGCGGGTTTTCTGCTTGTCGTGCTCCAAGTTCTGCTCGCGACATTCCTGCACTTTCTTAGTTTGAATCGTGGCCTTGCCCTTGCCCGAAACGAGCAAAGTGACATCCTCGTTCACGGTGAAAAGCACGGCGTTCAAGAAGCGGTTCGGAATTAATTCACGCAGAATGTCAAGCATTTGCGTGGCATCATAGTTCTTCACCTCGTCACGACGCTCATAGTGATAGGTGAAAGCGAAAAGACGTTTCTCCTTTATTAATACGGGCTTCACATAGACGTTTCGCAGCTCGTCATGTTTCTGCGCAGGCTTGCTCAGCGTCATTTTCACCAAAGTGCTTTGCACAGCGGACTCAGCCACTCGGTTTACGAATTTCTCAAGGGTCTCAGACATGGTTGAAATTTTCGGCAAAGGTAGGGAATATTCTCACGCAGAAAGCGCAGAACTATGAGAAACTCCATCCTTCCAATTTCAACATCCACCGTTTCCGTTCCAAACCGCCGCCATAGCCCGTCAGCGAGCCATCAGCTCCAATCACACGATGACAGGGAATGATGATACCGATGGGATTGCGCCCCACTGCTCCCCCGATGGCTTGCGCCGACATGGTTGGAGAAATGCGTCGGGCAACGTCGCCGTAAGATACCGTCTTTCCGTAAGGTATGGTGAGAAGGATTTCCCACACCTGCTGTTGAAAAGGTGTTCCCTTCGGTGCAAGCGGCGGAGTAAAATCGGGCTGTTCGCCAGAAAAATAAAGGTCGAGCCAACGACGGGTTTCATCGAATATAGGCAACATTGTCGTTGCAGATGTCTCGTCCGCAAAAAGAGGCACCCTCCTCGTCCCATCAAACCAAAGGGCGGTAAGGACTTGGCCATCGGAGGCCATCGTCATACCGCCCAATGGGGAATCGTAATGTGCAGTGAAGCAGGTCATTGTGGCAATTCCACTGCGGGCCAGCCAAAGTCTTGGAGCAACTTGACGGGCAGTTTATGCTTCTTCACATACTCGGCGATAGTGCGCAGTCTCCCTTCCTCACGTTTTTCCTGATTGCTATTGAATTCCCAGAAAGCGTCATACTTGTCGCCAAAGATTCTCTTCGCGCTGGGCATGTTGTCGGCACCGTCGGCAACGGCATCAAAGCTCGTCACTTCGAAACCGTTTTCCGTCTTTTTCACGTGCATCAGGCCAGGATGGTCGCCGCCCGAAACGCATTTCAGCGTG
>Ga0326514_10000764_pt1 | contig 21323 bp, 5 predicted proteins | sample 3_2548_0518_D_FD_203653 | JGI IMG/M metagenome (GOLD analysis project Ga0326514, IMG submission 203653) | Bovine rumen microbial communities from UC Davis, California, United States - 3_2548_0518 | ecosystem: Host-associated > Mammals > Digestive system > Stomach > Rumen | place: USA: California... | reverse complement strand
ATTGTTTATACTTACATAAAATCAATTCTACTAAGGTTGTAATGGGTAGCTATACATGGAATGATGGTATCCACTTACAAGATTATTTATCAGGTGTTAATGTAGATTGGTCAGATGTAATAATTGATTATATTAATCATAATGGTAAACCAAACACTTATTATAAAGAAAGTAGTGGTAATGATTTTATCATTATGAAACAGCTAACTAAAACTAGAGCCAAGAGAATAACAGTTAAATCATTTACTATTACAGATATTATATGTAATGAATACTGTACTACTCATTATGTAAGTGATGCTTTAAAACATATAGAAACTAGAGATGAACTATTCCTTATACCATTATGTAAATCTGTATTAATGGATATGGGATTCTCAAGACGTAACCAAGTATGTTTACACGGATTACGTGTAATATTGGATTATCATGAGAAGAAGAGTAAATCATTCTCAGAAAGTAAGATATTTAAAATGGTTGTAATGTCTTTGTATGCACCAATATTCTTTAGTATAGCTCCTCTTACTACTTCTGTTGGATATTCTCAAGGTATGTTTCAATTACTTACAAATAAGAATCCAACAGGTTTAGCTAAAACGTTAATGAGGTTAAGCTTTAAAATACATAATATTGCAACTAAAGTTAATAATATAGTTATGATACCTGTTAAAACCTTATTTAAAGTATTAGGACCTAAACTTGGTTTAATCGTATTAATTATAATTATTATTATAGTAACCATTTTCACATTTGGTGTTGGAACAGCACCTGCTATAAGTGCTACTACAACTGCTACAGCTACAGGTACAGCAACTACAGCAGCTACAGCAACTGCTACTGTTGCAGCTAATACTGCAGCAAGTACTGCAGCTATGACTTCTTTAGAAGCTGCTGCTACTGTAGGTACTACTGCTGGCACTGCAGCAAGCACTGCATGGTCTTCATGGATGGCTACTGCTGTTATATCTGTTGCTAAACAAGGATATGACCAAGCATTAAATGATGATTTAGTTAAACGTAATAAAAGGTATATGAATGCATTAGTTGGTTTAAAACAACAATACGAAAATGCATACCAAGAGAGTTTAACTGATAATCTATATAACTTTAATGTTAGTTATTACACAGGTAAGAATTTAGTAATAGCTAGTATGCGTAATAACTTATTAGTATCACCTCAATATTATGAACACTTAATAGATGCAGACTCTTTAACACAAGATAGTCAATCCCTATTAGATAATATTATTAATCCGTATAATATGGATCAAATACTTAACAAAGCCTTAGAGATGGTGACAGTATGAGTAATTTAGATGATATAACTAAAAGAATAGGTAATACAGTTAATAAAGTAAAAGCTGCATCTGAACCATCAGATAAACCAGAATGGCTATATGATGTAGCGGATAATGCAACCCTTCCTGGAAGAACACTTAATGAAGCTGGTGCAAACCTATGGGAATCTCTTACAGGTAACCAATATGGTAATGAAGCTGCAGGTACTTTAGCTGGATTAGCTCCATTCTTACTTTTTAAGAAATATCCTTTAGGTGTAATAGGCGGTTATGTAGCACCTAATGTATTTAATAGTACTTTACATGAACCAGCTATTGAAGCTAAATTATCGGGTAAAAATGTATCAAATGTTGATGTAGCTACTAATTTAGCTAATGCAATAGCAGACCTACATCCAGCTATGTTTGTACCTAAAATGGCAGCAGATGTATTAAAAAATCCTGTAGCATCAAATTGGCATGATGCAGGTTTACTATTAGCTAATGTACCTAAATTTAATATATTTAATCCTTATAACTTAGCTGCTAATTATGGTGAAGATAAAGTTATTACAAAATATGTAGACGATAAGTATGATGACTATAAACGTAATTTAAAGTATGCATGGGAAAATGATAAAAAAGCTTTACCATTTGTAGCTAGTGCTGGTTTATTGGATTATGCTATTCGTAGTTTATTTAGTAACAGGTTACAAAATTTTTAAGGAGTTTATATGAGTGGTGTAAAGGTTGTAAAATCTGGTGGCAGAAATAAAAAGAGCGAATCAGGTAAAAATGATAAATCAAATAAACCTAAAGGCATAGATGCTGAAGTTGCTCAAGATGATATAGCACGTAGAATTGATGAGAATAATCCAGAGAAACTTTCATCTGAGAATTCTTCTAAGCCAGAAGAAAAACAAACTGGAACAGCTACAAATGAGGGATTCTTAAAAGGGTTACAAAATGCAGCTAAAGATGGGGAAGAAACTTCTAATAAAAAAGCAGAACCAACTAATGAAGAAACTATTAAATCTTTAATGGATAGAGCACTTAAAGCTGAAAAGCAAGCTCAAGCTTATAAAGATCGTATAACTGAATTAGAAAAAAATGTTAAAGATACTTCAAAAGCAAACGCTAAAGAAGAACCACAAGTAAATAATTCAGGAACTGCTGAAGAAACTGTTACACCTGAAACTAAAACTAATAGCGAACCACAAGCTACTCAAGAACCTGCAAAAGAAGCTAATACTACATCAGGTACAGGTGAAGCTACTGCAGATAACATGATGACGCCTGAAGATGCTTATAATTATTTTAAAAATAAGGATAATTATGAGAAAGCTTCTAATGTTTTTGAAACACCAAGTTTTAATGAGTATATAGATAATACTACTGGTAAATGGATACCTAGAGGTTACTTTGATGCTTTTAATGCAAAGGATGGTATTAATCCTAAGAAATTTACCTTTGAACATTTTAAAGCAAAAATTCCTGAAGATTTAAGTAAGAAATTAACTTCAGCAGAAGCTACAGAAGAATTAGCAAAGAGGAATGCAGCTTTAAAATCTTATGAAGAAGAGTATAAAAAATATAATACTGGTTTTCAGGCTTATTTACGTAAACACCCTAAATTGGCAAATGCAATAAAATGGGGTTTATTTGGTGCTGCCGGAGAAGGTGCAGTTGAATTTGGTAAATGGCTTAATGAGACATATATGGCTGGTCAGAATGATAAAGATGAACTTCAGAATACTGAAGATTGGTTAAATAATTATGATGATGACCTAGAATATCCTGGTTCAAATAATGATAATAATAATAGTCCTGAGAATATTGCTGCACAATTAAAAGGTGCAGATGAGTCTACAGAAACACCTGAAGGTGATTCAGGTACTATAGAACAAGCTATTGCAGAACAAGCACCAGCAGGTAATGTAGAACCAGAGAAATCACAGGTAGCAGCTAATGCAGCTACTCCTACAAATACTAAAGCTAATAATGCACCAGCTAGTACTGCTAAATCAGCACCTACTAAAGATACTACTCAAGGTCTTCCACCTGTAGTAGTTAACAATACTCCACCAGCTAATACTGGTTCAAAAGGTATGACATATTCTCAAAGAGTTGAAGCAGGTCAAGCACCTCAAGCAGGGTCTATGACATATAATGCTAATAACCCTGATATGGTTACTGCTAATTTAATTGATGCTATGAATCAAAACCCTCAAGCTGGTTCAGATGCTATTGGATATGGTGATTTATATGATCAAAACTTTATAGATTATTGGGCTAAACGTAATCCTAATTTAGCTTTTGGTGTTAGTCAAGGAAGGAGATAATAGGAGAATATTATGAACGATTTTGCAAGTATTTTTAAAACACTATCCCCTGATAATCAGAATCAATTCTTGAAGTTTTTATCTGAGATGGGTAATAAAGCTACAGGACCTCAACAGGAAGCTTTCGCTAAGATGTTTACTGGTTTAACATCACCTGATTCTAATATGCAACAGCCTAATTTCTTTGGTGGTAGTTTAGGTTGGAATGCACTAGCACCTAACGCTAATCCTTCATTTTTTGATAAAATGATGGGGTATTCTCAGAATGGTCAGAACTATGCTGGTTGGGGTATGCCTGTATTACAGGGTATTGAGAATATTGCATCTGCATGGCAGGCATATAATCAGTATAAAGCAGGTAGAGATTTACAGAGAGATCAGTTCAACTTAGAGAAAACCAAATACAACAATGCTTATGACAATCTGATGGAAGATAGACGTATCAGAGCTGCATCAAGAGCATCAGCTAATAGCTAGGAGATATTTATGACATCACCATCACCATTACCAGGAACAGATAATTTACCTAACTTTGATCCAAGAACTAAAGATGAAAATGCTAGTTTTAATCAATATCTTGCTTTATTACAACTACAGCAACGAGATAATCAATTTGCTGCAAAACAACAGCAGCAAGATATGTCTATGTTACTAAGAGCTATGGGTAGTCCTTCTGGTAATGCTAGTTGGATTGGTCATACTGCCATGCCTCAACAACCTACCTTTGCACCAAGACAAGGTATGTTTTCAGGTATTTTATCTGACCCATGGCATCAGTATTTAGCTCAGAAAGAGTATGAAGTAAGACGTGATAGAGCTATAGCTAATCAAATGGATGAATTATATCGTAGAGATAGTAATGATAGATTTGATCAGCTATTAGCTCTCATGCAAGCTAGGGGTACTCCAGAACAAGCAACAACTAAGGGTACTGCTAGTGAACCTACAACAGATAACGGTGCACCAGCAAAAGAGCAACCTAAATCTTCCAGAGATGTTTTAATAAGTAGATTTAGACAGTTTGCTGGTTTAGATAATAAAGACAGTGAAGCTACTATGGGTCTTGATGATGCTCTTGAACAAGCAGCAGCTTCTGTAAGAGCTGACCCAGAATTTATTAATGCTTTATATAGAGAAGGCTATTCACCATCATCTATTGAAACAATTAAGAATAATCCTCTTGCTCATTATGGCTGGGATAAGACTAAAGATTATAAAGAAACTTTAACTAAACATAATTTCGGAAATCCTTATGGTAAGGCTTTAGCAGAAAGTTTCAGTAATTCTGATAGATATGATGAAACTGATGATGCCCATAAAGCAGTATATGATATACTAAATAATATGGATAACGGTTTAGTAGAACAACATAAAGATTGGGAACCACTCTATAGAGGAGTTTTACGTACATTAGGCGTAACAACTCAACCAAATAATTTAACCAACTTCCAGAAAGAATTAGCTGCTAGTGCTATTAACTGGGCATCTAGTCAACCTGATGTAGATATAGACTCACTTAAAGAACTTGCTAAAGAAGGCGATTTTGGAGCTTGGGAGAAGTTTTTTAATAGTGATAAGGGTAATGTATCTAGTGCTTTTAAGCTTTTTAAACAAAAAGTAAATACTTCTGATTTTAAAAATCGTGCAGATATAGATAATATGTATAAAGAATTTGATGTAGCATATGATAATGCTGGATCTGCAAATGTATTTAAAAATTTAGGTATTATTAACCCTGCTGATTATGAAAAACTTAGACGTAGATATGATACCCTTACTAACTATAATCCAATGGAATATATAACCATGAATGAGTTAGTTAGATCTGGCGGTATAACAGATGCTAGAAGATTACTTGGTGGATTTACACCAGTTAAAGATTTAAATGGAAATGTAGGATCTAATGTATATTCTGATATAATGGCTAAATTAACTGATCGAAACAGCATATTAAATAATACAAAAATGCAGAAATACTTTAAAGATCCAAATAATTTTAGACGTTTCCTAGAATCTTCATATTTCTATGGTTTAAGAAATAGATATACTTCAAGTGGTAAACAAGAAGATAAAGCTAAATTAACTGCATTAGACAATGAAATTACAACAATAACTGATCAGTTTTATAAAGCTAGATTACCTGAAACTAATAGAGATAATGTAACTAAAAATATTAAAACAAGATTAGCTAAGAGTTTTGATGATAATGCAAGTTTCTTTACAAATGCTCCTAATGATAAAGGTGAATTAATTACTGATTTATTAGCTGGTGCTGAAGGTTATAAGGATGAAGTATTTCCTGATTCTAATGGTAAAGGTGTATATCTTCTTGGTGTAAATAACGGTTATTGGAAGTTACCTGAAGCTCAAATAGGTAAGAAGTTCTCTGAATTACCTGCAACAGTGCAGAATGATGGGTATGTACATCAATTAGAGGCTATTCAATCTTTTTGGAATAAAGTAACTCAGAGATTGCATAGTAATGATTTAAAACCATATATTAAAGGTATGTCCAAACAGGATTTAGATGAAGTTACTGCATTAATAACATCTTCAGCATACCGTGGAGATTCTACAAAAGAGAGCTTATTAGTAGATGCTTTTAAATCAGCTCAAAAAGCTGCAGGTAATGGTAAAGTTACACCTTTCTTAGTTTACCAAAAATATGTTGCTCACCTAGCTAATAGATATAAAGCTAGGGGTAAAGTATCTAATATGTCTGTAGTAAAATCCAGATTTAATAATGTAAAAAAAGCATATGATGCTTACAAAAATAAAACCAAGTAAAGGTATCGTAAGGTAATTATTTATAAGGATTAAAAAATGACTGATAATTATGATCAAAGTGCTGTAACTCAAGTTCCTGCAGAAGTATCTAGCAACGGTGAACAGGATATTCTAAATAAATTTAGAAGTTATGATGAATTAAAAGCTACTGTCCATGATTTACCCTTTAGCGAATTTGCTGGAAGGTATGCCCCAAATAATTATGAAGCAGCTAATCGTATTTATGGTCAAGTATCAAGACAGCTTTATGAGCAATCTAGGTTTAATGAATCTATTTATGATAAGCGTATTGAACCACAAGATCCAGATACTTATGCACACTTTGATACTAATACTTTATCAGGTAAAGTACTTGATGCTGTCTTTGGTGATACCTCTAAAGAGAGTATGAATGATAGTTTTATTAAGTCCTTAATTGTTAGTAATGCTATTAATAGTACTGCTAGTGTATCTAATGCTTATCATGACTTTATTAATACCTTTGGTGCTAATTCAGGTAGGTATAATACTACTCCTGAAGAAGAACAAGAGAGACAGAAAACTAGACAGTTAATCGAAGATACTGCTAAACGTATGCCTTATGGTGTTAGTCCTGAAACCAAGAATACTATGGTTGAGATTAAAGTTAAGCAGGATAAGGTTAAAGCACTAGAAGATGAGTTATCTAAAGAAACAGATCCAAAGAGACAGAAAGAATTAGAAGCAGAGATTAATGCTCTTAGGTTATCACCTGAAGAAATGGAACTTACTAAAGATCCAGTATTTAAACAGGTTAATCAGTTAGAAGAATCTATTAATCTATATAATAGATTATCTTCCTTATCGCAGGCTGATAGTGATTTCTGGGGATTAAATCAGTTTAAGTATAATAATGCTATAGAGAAACCAGAATCATTAAAAGACCATATCTTTAAGATTAATAAGATGTTAGCTGATACTTCTGGTTTATTAGCTGAATCAGCAATAGTTGGTGGTGCTATAGGTAAAGGTGCATCTTTAGTTAGAGGTGCTTTATCAAGAGGTCTTGGATTAGGTTCTAAATCTATTTTTGCAGGTGAGAATGCAGCATCATTATCTGGTTTTAAATTATTTGATCCAAAAACATGGTCACCAGCTACTTTAGCTATTAGACGTGGTAATAAAGTAATTCCTGCAGTACTTAAAGGTGTTAAAGAACTAGGTGTTAGTACTGCTGCTGTATTGCCTTTGTCCTTAGAGGAAGCTGCAGAAAATAGGGTAGATACTATTAACAACTTACTCAATAATGGTTTAGCTCCTGGATTATCTACAGGTGAAGAAAGATGGATGTTAGCTGCTGCATTAATCAATGATGTAGGTACAGCTATGTTACCTAAAATGCCTGTATTACCTAAAGCATTACGTGGTTCTGCTACTGAAGTAGCTGCAGCAAGAATATATAATAATATTAAAACTAAATGGCCTGATATATCTGCACAAGCATTTGAAAAAGCATTTAAATCAGGTACATCTCTCACTAAATCTGTTAGAGCTGCAATAGCTGCAGAGTCTATGAAAGTATTAGCTGAAGCAGGTAAAAGTGGTATTACTAAATCAGGTGCTAAAGCTGTTGGTAATTTCATAGGTAATTTGACCCAAGATAGTATTGCTCTTGGTTTAACTACATTTGTACAGCAGGCTATTAAAGACTTTGCATCTGCAGGTTATTTACGTTCAGGTGACTTTGTAGAGAACTGGGTAGATTATCTTAGTGGTGGTGATTATAGACGTAATCTCCGAGAATCTTTTGAAGCTGGTTTAATGGCTATTCCTTTAGCTGCTCCTAGTGCTTCAAGTAGATTTAAGAAAGATATTGATAACTTATCTAAGTATTCTACTGACTTAAAGAAACAAGCTTATTTAAATGCTAATCTATGGTCTAGTGATGAAACTGTAGAATATGATAAGATCCAAGATATTCTTAATAAACCAAGAGTAGATCAAGAAACCTATAGTAATAACATCAAAGAAATCAGTGAAGCTGTATCTAATAACGATATAGATTCTATTGTTAATAAAACAGGATTATCAAGAGAATTTGTATCTACAGTGTTGGAAACATCAACACCAAAAGATGCTATTGTTGGTTTTACTGATTTCTTAGGTGTTACTGATACTAAAGCCAAGAAGTTAGAAGAACATCAAGCAGAATTAATTAACCAAGCTAAAGAAAAGAGAGATACAGATAGTATCCTTGGTAAAGGTGTACGTACTGATTCTTCATATACTGTAAATAATGCTAAGAGATTATTTAAAGATATTACTAAACTTGGTTCAATGTCTAATAATAAAGCTGCTTTAGGTGAATTGATCCAAACATACCAACAGGTACAGAATGGTACTATGGATGCTAAAGAGATTGGTTCTGTATTACAGAAACATGCTCATTTACCTGAAGTACGTGTATTGGATTCTATGTTACGTAGAACCTCTAATCTAGCTTTTAAGGATGCAGATATTGTAGCTAATTTAGATAGATTAGCTAATAAGTATTTAAAGACTCCTACTAGAGATAACACCAAACTTAAAGATAGTCCTATGGATCTAGTATTTGGTGTAGATGCTGGTAAAGCTAATGATTTCTGGCAATTAGCTGCATCAGGTAAATTATCTGTAGAAGACTTACTTAAAATGGATAAAGCTGATGAAGCTGAAGAACAACGCTTAGAAGCTATTAAGAACCAAACTAATGGTGCAGAGATTACCTCTAAACAAGAACTTATTAAAGCTCGTAGAAAGGCTTATAAGAAACTCATTAAATGGAATAATGATATTAATGCTGTATCAAATAACCTCTCAGAAGTTTTAAAACCAGCTAAAGAATATGCACAAAAGAATAATATCCCATTAAGTGAATTAGGCACTGTAATTGATAAATTCTTTAATAATACAAAAGATGAAAAGAAGAAAGGCTTATTCAATCATTTAACAGATATATTCAGATATTATACTAACAATGATGCAGGTAATTTATTACAGTCATTACATCAGTTAGGTACTTTTATTAATTCCCAGTCGCCTGAAGTAAAAGGTGTTAATTATAATGGTAAATTAGTAGATAAAATTGTTGCTGAACATGGATTAATGAAAGTAGTAACCAAACAGTTCTTAGAAACTAATGGTTTAATTAAAGATATTGAAGCTAGTGCTAAAGTAAATAACATTACTGGTCCTATTATCTTAAATGAATTAGAGCGTATTAAAGGACTATATGAAGGTGTTAATACTACTTATGATCAGTTTATATTAGATAATGCTGATTTATTATCTGCCTTTACTACTGCTGCTACTGCTAATTCTACTAATAACGCTGAAGAGCGTGAAGAAGTTAAAGCAGAATCTAGTGATTCTAATAATGTTGCAGATGATGCAGAAATTGATTTAGGTAAACAGAATAGAGAACAAGAACAGGAACAAACTCAAGAGCAAGAACAAGCATCTACTCAATCTGAACCAAAAGTACAAGTTGCAGATGATAAAGAAGAAACTATTGAAGATATAGTAAATAATGATGAATCTGAACCAACATCACAACAGCAAGGACAGGAAGTACAGAATGTAGAACAACCTGTTGCACAAGAACAGTCTCCAGAACTTATAGAAGGTGCTAATAATCCTCTTAGTGATTCTACTATTGCTGCAGTTAATGCTGCTATTGTAATTAATCCATCTACAGAGAATTTTGATAATATAGCTGCAAATAACAATACTAGTGCTAATAGAAATGTTAATACACAACAGCAAAGAACTAATGGAAATACTAATAGAAATAACCAAGAGTTATATACTGAATTTTCAGATCATTATTTTAAAGAAGAGCCTGCTTTATTAAGACCTAGTAGGAATAACCCAAAAATACGTGAAATTCCTAATACTGTAACTAACCTTATATCTGGTTTATCAAAAACTAGATTGAGGGTTAATTTTGTACCAGTAAGTGAAGATATTGCTAAAAGTAATGATGAATTTTATATTTTTAAACGTAATCCTCAAAGTGATGGTAGTGAACAACTTAGTGTTAATTGGATTGGTTTAAGTAAACTTGTTCCATTTAACTTAATTAAATATACAGCAGATTATATAGCTAAAAAACCTGCTGATGAGATTATTAAGGTTGCTCTTCCTGTAGGTATTGATGCTATTGGGTATAATGATAACAATGGCAAACATATTGTAAATTTTAGAATTCGTGAAACAACATTTGAAATACAATCACCACAAGACTACTATAATGCAAAATATTATTTATTAAATTTCTTACAATATGTTTATCCTAATATTTCAAAGAGTCAATTTGTTAATATTGGTGATATAAGACCTGCTGTAATAAATGCAGTTAATGCTATGCATACTGATATTAAAAAAGAATTTATTGAGGATATACAGAAAAAAGTTAAAGATAAGGGTGAAACCACTTCACAAAATAATTCATTATTTAAAGTAAATGCTAACTCTTTTGGTAAAGAGTTAAAAAAGAGGTTTGATAATAATAATCAACAAATAATTACAAATCTTACTTTGGATAAAGCTATTAATGATGGTTCTAAGTTTTCTGGTTATTTAGATTTAACTAGAACTGTTGAAGAGGGTGATACTGATCTTAACAGTATTATAAAGAAAACTGATTTAGGTCCATTAGTTGTTTTTGCTGAAAAAAACAATATGTTAGGTTTGCCATTTGCTAAAATATATGAAGCATATATGGAAGCTAATGGACATAGACAAGATATAGATACAAGTATTCAAAGAAGTAATGTATATAGTAGTAAACTACAAGTACAGATAGAAGCAAGAAATGAATTAGCTGCTATACCCTATTTAGTTGCTCATAATTATTTCCCTACTAGTAAAATAAAAGTTGAAAATACTGAGACATACAGTAGTGTTTGGGAACATCCAAAAGATAATTTAAATGAATGGCAATCCAGATTTAAAAAACGTTTTGATCCATTTATGTGGATTCATACACATGAAGGTGCAAAATTATTTAAAGAATCATTACCTCCTGGTGTTGTAGTAGATGATTTTGCAACAACTGTTAATAATCTTACTGCATTTACTTATGGTCAGGTAACTCAAGCTTATGCTAACTCTGTACAGCGTACTATACAGCCTAATCAGAATGTACAGCAAAAGGTTAATACTGTTAATAATACTGCTACTCCTACCCCTACTACTAACAATAGTAATAATACTGATGTACAAAATGCACCAGCAGTAGAACAACCTGCAGTAAATAATACACAAGAGCAGAATTTAACTAAATCAACTACTGATTTGGTTAATGCTACTTATTCCCTTAATCAGCAAAATATTCCAAAAGTGGTAACAGAGTTAACTACAAATAAACCAAAAGAAGAGATTAAAGAATATCAAGATGCTGTTGATAGTAATGTAGCTATTGATCAACGTGAATCACAAGATCCAACATCGGCTAATGAACCTCAAGATATTAGTGATGCTGATATTGCTGATGATGGTACTACTATACCTAGTGCAGAAGAAAATACAGAAATGCAAACACCAGAGTCTGTATCATTAGGTAGAGTAGCTTTGGATAAACTTATCTTACCTCCATCTGCAGATGCAACAGCAGAAGATTGTGTTAATGGTTTACTTAATGATACTGAATTAGGTAAAACTAATAAAGCTATAGGAACATTACAAGAACTTTATAATAAATCAGAAGATAAAGAACAGATTGAAGATGTACTAGCATCAGGTAGAGAAGGTTTTCTTGGAATAAGACAAATTTTATCTAACAGTGATAAAGCAACTAAAGACATAGTTAAAAATAATACTGTTAATATTAAAAAACCAGAAAGATTACTTACTACAAATGATATTGTTAAAATAGCATATGATGTTACAGGTGTTGATCCAGAAGATCGTAAATTTGTAAAGAAATCTAAAAGTTTAAGTTCTATTTTATTTAAAAATATAGATCCTGAAAACCGAGATGCAAAAGATAATATAATTAGTAATTTTGCTAGTGCACTTACAGAGAATGGTGTTAATAATGTTAAGCAGTTTACTGCTAGTGATGTATATAAACCGTTAAGTGAACTTAAATTTAGGGTATCAGCAGAAACATCTGAGGAACTTAAACAAAGTTTTAATAATACTTTAAATTTAAAGAATAAAGATTCATTTTTATATAACTACTTATGCACTAATGGTAAAGCAGATAAAAATAAAGTTAATAGTTTCTTTAATAATATTGAGAACCAACTTACTACATATATCTTTACTAATTTAGCAAATGAAGGTTCTTCTGTAGATATCGGTACTCTAATGCGTTACTCTGGATTACCTGCTGAGAAATCTAATGCAGAGCATATGAGTGCTATCTTAAAGAAGTATGGACCTGAATTATTAAGTGCATTAAAAGATGGTGGACTTGTTGGACCTATTTCTGCATTTAGTAGAAAGTTAGGTAAGTACTTATATAGTTCTTTGGATAAAAGTGCATTCCCTAAAGACTTTAAACTAAATGAAACTGAATTAGAGTTACTTAAAATGTATCTTGGTAGTTTAGGTACTAAGATACTTACAGATTCTGGTTTATTAGTTAAAGCAGATGATATACAAGACGCTGATAATCTTTATAAGGTTAATGTATCTAAAAAAGATGCTAATGGTGTTAGATATAAATCTGAAGCAATAAATGGTAAGATTCAGAAAGTAAAAACTGAACTAACAGCATTAGATAAAGTAAAAGAATTTAATAAGCTCGATAAAAAGCATGTATTTACTAAGTACATACTTGGTGATGCATATGCTGAAAAGCATGTATCCTATGATGGTTCATATAAAGTACCTAAGTATACAGAACACGGTATGGAAATACCTAGAAGTATGCGTAATGCTTTAAATAAATATATGCAAACTGGTTATGCTATAGATAAGAGTATTGTTGGTTACTTTACTAGAGATTTAAATTCTCTTTTATATTTAGAGGGTGATAATACATTAAAATATAATAATAAAGAATTAACTGTTAGAGATTTCTTTACATTATGGTTATCTGATTATTCAACTGATGAAGCATTCCAAGATTTTGCACATAAAGCTCTAAATGAGTGCAAAGTATTGAAACGTTTAAATGTATTTTTAAATATCAAAGATCCAAGAAATTACTTTGAAACTACAGGATTCTCTGTTACAGCTCATAACAGATCAGTAATTAAAGAATTACTTGGATTAAATGATAGTATTGATGCTTGGAATTCTAATAAAGCTAAAATACAGGAAGAGATTGATACATTAACTGATGAAACTAAAAAGAAGTATAAGAATCAGTATCTATTAGCTCATCATGAAGAAATGCTATCAGATGATAGTAATTATTCTTTTGCTTGGTTCCCTATTAATCCAGGTGTTAACTATCGTGCTTTCCAGAATGGTATTGAAATTAATCCAGTAGCAAGTAAAGAGTTTACTAGATATTTAATGTATCGTTCCCCTAACGTATTAGAATCTGGATTTATTAAGAATGATAAGGTTAATGGTGGTACAGCTCAACATATTATTGCTTATTCTATTCTTCAAAACTTTGATCAAAAACCAGAGAAGAAGATTGCTCCAAAGGATTTCCAGAAGAAAGCTCAAGCACTTCTTAAAAAGATAGAATGTCCAGCTTTAAAAGAGATTATTTTAGACTATCAAAAGAATGGTTCTTTTACCTTTACAAATGGTGATTTATGGGCTGATTTGCTTAAACATATTGAAGATCAAAAGCTTGAACTAGAACATACTATACAAATCTTTAATATTGTTAAAACCATAGCACAATTTGCTGATGACAAAGGAAATATTCAGTATGGTACACATACCCTATTTGTTATTAATGATAAAAAGATAACTAACTATGTATTAGCTGAAACTGATGGTATTACTAATGGTGCTGCTATTGGTTTAGTTACTACTCTTGGTTTATTAGACCCAACTATGACTGAAGCTGTTAATGAGCTAATAACTAAAGCAGATTGGGAAAACTTAAATCGTATTGGTATATTTAAAAAAGGCTCTACTATAGAGAGTGTTAATCAGTTCTACTTTAATGAAGATGGATCTAAGAAAAAGAATGCTCGTGATATGTATGAAAACCTTATTGATAAGTTTAAATTAAATGGTATTACCTCTAATAGTGGTAAACCACTTATTCATGGATATCCTTGCAATAACTTACTTAGATTAGTATTTATTACTAAATATGGTGTATTTGATGACGCTTTTAAAGCTAAATATAAAGAGATCTATTTTGAAGCTAAAGGTAAACTTTTAGAAAAATATCCAGATATTACAGATGAACAGTTAAAGGAATTTAATACATACATTTTAAAAGGTGAAAAGGTTACTTTAGATGATAAAACCTTTAGACATATATATGAGTATATCTTTAAGAGTGTATTAGAACGTAATGATACTAAGTATCCATTTATGACCTTTAACTATGCTGCAGGTGTAGATGCTATTACTAAAGACTTATTAATGAATAGATTAATACCTGTAGCATTAGAGCATTTAGCTGAAGCATTAAAGAATAGTCAAGATACAGAACGTACTCTTGCAAAGTTTATTGAAGATACTCTTGAATATTGTACAGATAATGAAACAATAACTATGCATGGAGCTATTGCTGATACTTTAATTAATTCAAGTAATAAGCGTAGTGAGAAATTTAAAAAGTTTAAGAAAAAACTTAAAGAGGCTAATTTATATTTTAGTCAAGCAGAGCTTAATGAGATTAATAATACATTTAATTGGCAATACGTTGATAATAACGGTATAACTAATATTAAAGCAATAAATGCTGCTAAAAAGCAGTTAATGTCAATACTTAAAAATAAACGTTATATAGGTATATATAATGAATTTAATAAAATTAAGAATAATTCTACTAAAAACGGTGTAATTAATATTACTCCTGATAAGGTAAGTGCTAAACTTATTGATGATTTACTTCATTTAATGGTTCCTGGATTTACTGCTATAATGGGTCAACCATTATTTGATACTATGATGAATGAATTCCCTCAAGTTAAATTCATTAATAGTACTGCAACTGCAGTATTTCCTATAATGATTAAAACCATAGAGGATATAAAACGAGATGCTTTACAGAAGCTATTTAAGCATTATAAGGTAACATCTTATAAGCATTTACCAGATGCAGCTAAAGAAGCTTATACTAAGTTTGTAAATAACTTTGATAAGAGCTATAAATCACCTTTAGGTGGTAGTTTCCCTATAGCACGTAAATTAGTTCAACAGGATTTAAGTAGAGGTGGTATAGGTTTTGGACCTGCATCAACAGCTATATACTCATCACTTAGTTCTATTGATGAAGAAGTAAATGGTGCTGCAGCTATGGTTGATGGTGTTCAATCTGCTGATAGTAGTGTTGCTACCTATGCTAAATTAGAGGTTGGTGGTATCTTCCTTGATATTTATGATGCTAACCATACTAATTCACTTAGAACCAGTGAAATCTGTAGAGCGCAGAATGCAGGATTCTCTTTAGTTACTATATTAAGTAAATCAGGTATCTTATATGCTACTAGAGATGTATTTAAAGCCTTTACTAATACGGATAACTATAAGTTCTCTGTAACTGATGCTGAAACAGGTGAAACTGTTGATTTTGATTTATCAGGTGAATTTGATAAATATCTAGCTACTGGTATAGCTAAAGCAACTCTTGGTGAACGTATTGCAGATAGAAATTACAATAATCCACCATCAAATATATTAAGAGCTTATGCTGAGACTTATTCACAATCAACTATAAACTATAATGATATATCTAAAGATGAAAATATAACTAATAGTATTAATGTTAATATTTTTAAGAATACTCACTCTATTAGTAAACTTAAAGGTATTACAGCTAGAACTGCAGATAAAATTACTGATCCTACTATTGAAGCAGCAGCTAAAGAGTATACAGAAAATCCAGGATCTTTCTCATTTGTTATTCCTGAATTCTTGGATAAGAAGTATCAAGTATTTAGTGCTATAGCACAATATAATAATGCTGTAAGCAAAGCGGAAAAGAATGATGATCCTGATCAAATAGATTTTTTAGAAAAATTAGCTTTTGATGCAGGTAATCGTTTACGTAAAATATTTGCAGATAATAATATAACTGAAGATGTTGCAGATAAGATTACTGATATTATATACCAATATAATAAACAACCTGATGTAAGTCCATATAAATCTATAGTATGGCGGTTAGGTAAATATGCTAGTACAGAAGCTTTCTTATTTGGTTTTGAAGATGAAAAAACTAAAAAGCATATTAGATTCTCAGATGACCCAATAATTAAAGAGTATTTATTTAATAATGAGGATTCAGAAGAATACCAAACATTTAAGATAAAGCCATATGATAAATGGAAACATGGTGATTTATTTAGAATGAGTCCACTCCCATTCTTAGAGAAAGCTATTAGTATCCATGAAAAAGCTATTGATCAGTTATTAGAAAATGATGTTATTGTATCTCAATACAATATGGGATCTGATGGTGAATATGTAATAGATAGAGGATCTAATTTATATAATCCAACAGATTTTGCATCTATTAAAGAGTCTCTAAAGACTGTTAATAAACCAGTTACATTTAAAGAAGATGGACGATTAAAGTTTAAATCTATAGCTGGTTTAGATGAGAATAGTTTTAATGAAACACTCTTAAAGTATTTAGATAATACATTTAAATTAAAGAAATACAGTAAAGAGAATTTAGATGCAGTACTTAGCTCTAAGTATTGGATTTCTAAACCTGTATTAAAGGCAGTAGATAAATTCTTTAAAGATAATGGTAGTGTACAGAGTGTACATGATGATTATGCTTTATTAAGAGCTTTATCTCAACTTAAAGAAAATGAACAAGCTATTCTTGAAAATGCTTTAATACATCTTTTACGTAATGCTTATGGTGATATAGATAAAGGATATGAACATCAAACTAGATATGCTTTACAAACTTTAGATGCGTTACAGTCTGTAAGTGGTGATATAGCAGCAACTAAAGATACTTTAATGTATTATTTCTCACAGGTTACTAACCTTACTGATAATTATATAACTTACCATAAAAGTTTAGATAAACTAGCAAAAGAAGATATTGATTCTGCTGGTTCAGAAACCATTGATCCACAAACAGTAGAGAATGTTAGATCTACACTTGAAATTAGTGAAGATAATGCAACTAGTATATTTGATGGATTAGGTTCTGCAGAGTCTGTAGAGATGAATGGACATAACTATAGATTATGTTCACAAGAACATTCTCAGTATCTTCGTGGTCATGTACGTGATGCTGCTAAAGCTATACGTAAATTTACTATGATCCAAGGTACTACAGATGCTATTAGTCATGGTTCTGCAAACCAAGCAAGAGATAGAGAAGGTAGAGTAACTCAGAGGATAATTAAGATATTCAAAGGTATTGTACCTCCATCTCAAGCTGGTTTACCTTACTCTATGCAGGAACTTATGGCTCATGAAATGGATCATTTAATATGGTGGTCTTTAGATAATGCAGATCCTTTATATCAGGAATTACGTACTATTTTCTATAGATTTAGAAATGCATATCAGAACCATCCTGAAGCATTTATGCTTAATAAAGGATTAACACCTAATACTGCAGAATATAGAGCTGAATATAATGCAGCAGTAAGACGTATGGAATACATACTTGGTATAGGTGAGAATGCATCTGAAGATCCAATAAGAGAGTTTGCTACATTCGCATTAACCAATGAAAGTATGCGAAGCATACTCTCTCAAGTACCTGGTGAATCTACTGAAAGTAATAAACCATTAACTAACTTTATTAGGATGATAGGTGATTTATTCCTTAAAGTTATTAATAAGATATTTGGTAAGGTAGATAATAATAAATATAAACGTACTGATAATCTATTAGCTAATGTAGAAGCTATTCGTAGAGTTGTTATGGAACGTATGGGTTCATATAGAGAAATAACAAGATTAAATGAATTAGCATCTACAGTACATCATAAGTTTGATGCAGGTGATTTACAGTTAAGACAGGTAGTAAATAGATTTAATCCACAGAGTAAAATTAATAGATTTATGGCTACTGATTTTGGTTCTAAACTTAAATCATCTAAATTCTTAGGTGAATTAGTTAGTGAGTTAAATATGGATGATACACCACAATCATTAAAACGTAGTGTATTAAAGAGTATGATTGATCATGTAGCTAAAATCAATAAGAAACGTCAACAGCAAATAGCTGTAGATACTAAGTACCTTAATGATTCATTTAAGTATAAACCAACAACAATAGTATCCAAAGCTATTACAGAAGGTTTATTACGTACTGATATTCAGACCTTATATGATGGTACTCAAGCAAGTATGGATTATATAAGAAATGTAATAGGTAATGCTGAATTTAGAAATGCTGAATTAGAAAGACATAAAGCTATCTTAGCTATGCAATCCCATAATGGTAATAGTTTAGGTGCTTTCTTTATTAATTCATGTAATTCATTAGCTAACTTTATGGTTACCGGTAATTACCTATATGATTTCTGTAATCATTCTAATACATATCAGATAGCTAGATTATGGGGTCACTCAAGTAACCAGGTAATTAAAGATCCAAATGTAATTAATCAGTATCAAGGTGCTCTTAATACTTATACTACATTAAAGGCTATTAGCTTATTACCTCAAGAAACACTTGATGTATTACATGAATCTATGGAACAAGAGTTCTTAGCTGATAATACTAATAATGGATATACTACCCTTATTAAGTATCATGAAAATGCATTACGTAAAGGTTTCAGTGAAATTAATGATACTGAAGCTGTAGCTCAGATGCATAAGGGTTACTTAAAGGATAGATTTAATCCATACTACAGGGTAATTAAAGTATACAATGAGAATGACTATAAAGACCTATTAAAGAAAGGTTTTAAAGAGTTCACTCCACCTAATGCTTTAAGTAATCCTGATGGTATCTATAAGAAATATATGTATAACACTATAGCTTCACCTAATACCTATGTATCTGGTGCTGTAGCATCTATTGATGTTAAAGCTAGAGGTTATACAGTATTTGCTACAGATCCATCAAATAAGGTAGTGGATTATAATTCTGTTAAACGTATTAAAGCTAATCAGTATATTAACAATAAACAGAGAGAAAGAGCTTTATTTGAAACCATTACAGACTATGCATACAAGAATGATAATCCAACATTAAATACAGTATTTAATGGATATGGTACTATTATGGATTTACAAGAAAGCTTATCTAATGATATTAAAGATAATGTACTTGATAGATCTAATGATTTTGCTGATGCATTAGCTAGAACCAGTGCTGCATATACAGAAATCCAAGAATCAGCTAAATTAAATGAAGCATTATTTAGAGTATTAATTAATGATGCTAATACTAATTTAGGTAATGTTAAGGAAGAAGAAATCATTAGAATAGGGCCTAATGAAGAAGGTCTTGGATTAAAGGCATATGCTAATTTACCTTTAGTTACTAAGAGGTTCTTATTTGATAACTACATATCTGAAAGAGGTTCTTTACCTATAAGGAAATCTGTATTTAATCAGGTATTTGGATTTAAAGAAAAGACCTTAGTAACTCTAATGGATAAAGAAGAAGTATTTAATAAGTTTGATTTACCATTCAAAGGTTTACATTCATTTATTAATGCTCTACTTGGTAATAAGGTTGGTATGCACTTTGGTGGTTATTGGAGATTATTAACAGCATTAGGTAAGGATACTGTAGTTATTAAGAATTTCTTAACTACCTTTGATAATATCCGTTCTAATGTGATGTTGTTACTTCATAATGGTGTACCATTAGCTGATATCCTTAAATCCCATATAGAAGGTTATAAGTATATTGCTAACTATAAGTATAACTTATCACAGCAAGCTAACTTAATTAATGACTTAACCTTTAAGGATTTAACTGATCCAGAAAGAGCAGAGATACAGCGTAAACTTAATATGGTTACTGCAGATTTAGAGTCTAACCCTATGTATAACATATTAAAACGTGGTGCATTAACTACCATTGAAGGTGATGAATCTCAGCAAGATTATGCAATACTTGGTAAACGTGTAGGTAAGATGTTACAAGATTATCATGATACATTAATTAATAGTAATAACAGTATGGCTGTATTTATGAGAAATGCATTGATGTTACATGGTTCTACATTCTATCAGATAGCTAATGATTTTGCTTCAGGTTCAGATGCTATTGCTAAATGGATTATGTATAAGAATGACCCAAGAAGTAAAGGTAATGCTATAAGTAAGGAAGAGGCTTTCTTAGATGCTTCAGAATTATTTGTGAACTATGATTTGCCTACTAATGAATGGATTCATTGGGCTAATCAGGTAGGTATTATGAACTTTACTAAATTTATGTTTAGAATATGTAGACCTTTAATCAAGTTATTTGGTGAACATCCTGCTAGAGTATTAACATACTTAGCACTTAAAACTACTTTAGGTGCATTAGGTTTCAGGATGTTCAGCTTTGATGCATATAATGCTGCAGCATGGAATCCACAAAAGTGGATTAATAAACTTGGTCAAGGTCTACAAGGTGGTATGGTAAGTTCCTCTATTATAGAAGAATTACCTATCGTAAATGTAGCTCATGCTATAACACATTAACCTAAGATTTGGTTAACTGATGTAGGTTGTCCAAATATATTCTTAGGTGTACTGGTAAGCTCTGTAGTAGGGCTTACTGGTTTAGATTCCTGTTGAGCTGGTTCAGGTGTTTTGTCATTTTTAACTTGTTCTGGTTCAACAGTTTCCTTTTTAGTATCACCAATAACAATTTCAAATGAATTACTCTTGGTTT
>Ga0326514_10000763_pt1 | contig 21334 bp, 36 predicted proteins | sample 3_2548_0518_D_FD_203653 | JGI IMG/M metagenome (GOLD analysis project Ga0326514, IMG submission 203653) | Bovine rumen microbial communities from UC Davis, California, United States - 3_2548_0518 | ecosystem: Host-associated > Mammals > Digestive system > Stomach > Rumen | place: USA... | reverse complement strand
CCATTGTCGCCATCTCGGTCTCAGGCTTGCCCTCTTGGTAATACTCAATATTGCCGGGAACGTCTATATTGACAAAGTTCGGATACATTCTCTTAGCGGAAACCTTACAGGCCATTTCATACAGATAATAATTAGGATCTCCAGGATTAGCGTTAACACCCTCTTTTATCTTGAATATCTGAACTGGAAATATAGAAGTTTCCTTGTTTCCAAGTCCGTTATCCGTTGCTCTTAGAATGTTCTCTATAAGCATCTGCCCCTCTCTGGTCTTGCAAGTCCCGTAGTTAATGGAACTGAACGGAACTTGTGACCCGCACCGGGAATTTAAAGTATTGAGATTATGCACAAATCCCTCACAGGCTTGGAAAACGTCATTATCGGTTTTCTTTAGGGCAATCTCGATCACCTTATCGGCTTTATCCTGAACAAAGGTCTTAAGGGTTTCTCTGATCTCTCTAAGGCTCTCAGGTGACATAGAAGAACCGTTCTTGTGATACAGGTCAAAGCAATAATCCCTGAAATTAAAATCCGGTTCTGAACCTAAAAGAATCTCGATGCACTCTTTAAGGTTTATCCCAAAGTTCTTGGAGACAAAGGGTGAGATCTCATAGTCAAACAGCGGAAGTCCCTGACCGCCAAACATATCGTTTTGGTTTGCTTGGATCACAATAGCGGCAATGGTCATCGCTGTCTGAATGCTCTGGGGCGGTCTGATAGTGCCGTGTCCCGTGGAAAATCCTTTCTCTAAAAGGTTCTTAAGACCAATGTTGCAACAATTAAAGGTACAGGCGTACATATTGAGATCATGGATGTGAAAGTCTCCGGACTCGTGGAGTTCAGTGAACCTTGGAGAAATCATATAGCGTTTGACGTAATCCTTCTCTATCTCTGAACCGAATAACAGCATCAGTCCCATTGGGGCTTTACCGTCAACATTGGCATTCTCTCTTGAAATATCAGACCCGTCAGCATTCAGAACCTCCTTGAAGGTCTTGACTAACGAAGTCTTAGAGTTTCTGATGTTCTCCCGTTGCTTTCTGTAAAGGATAAACTCTTTAGCTGTATTGTAGAACTTCTTTGCCATCAGGGATTTTTCAACAGCATCTTGGATCTCTTCTACAGTGTCCAGTTTGCTGAAATGATTAACAAAGTAAGTTAACACGGATTGAATGTTTTCTTCTGAGTTCTCAGAGGTCCTTTCGAAGGCTTTCTGAATGACTGCTTGGATTTTGCCGATGTTATAGGGTTCTTTAGAACCGTCTCTTTTAGTGATGTATTTCATATGAGGTCCTTTTCGAAGTATATAAAGATTTTAAAAGACTTGACTCTAATCATCAAGTCTTTTAAGTTTAACTTTAAGACGTTATTTCACTTTACGAGCGTATCTTGAAATAACGATAAAGATTTTTAGACGTTATTTCAACTTACGGGAGAACGAATTGCTTAATTCGTTTGTACTGATTGATTCGATCTTCGAGACCGTTATAACCACCGTTAATACGTCTCGTGATGATGTTCATACTCTGCTCGTTATAGAGAAGATTTACCTTCCAGAACCAGATTGCACTTCTGACAGCACCTTCAACGGTCTCCAGGTACTCGGGTTCAGTTCTTCCGAGATCGTTAAGACACTTCGTGTAATTTGTCTTGCCGGTAATCTGGATAAGACCTCTTCCACGGTACTTCCATCCGTCTCCTGTCTTCTCGTCTCCGTTGCCCATTCGATTAGCATAGACGAGATTAGCGATCTTCTGAGGTTTGTTCTTGTACTCATACGGGTCACGATAACCGAACTTGAAGTACTTGGGAAAGACCTTAAGCAGTCCCTCTAGGGAGTAGTTAAGATTCTCGACTAAACGTCTGAAATACCCTGACTCGTGGGCACACTGAGCGAGGAATTTCATCTTGTTCTCGTCAGACCACGTTTCCTTGTTAAGTTCAGTTTCCAGGACTTCAAAGATCCCGATAGTTGCGTTTGGATAAAGTTTCTTTAGGTTTAAAATGTTCATTCTAAGTCCTCTTTTGAGATATTTATAACGTTTTCGAAGTCGTTTATGTATATAAAGAACTATAATCGTTATCGTTTAGAAACGATTCGTTTCTAGTATCTTTATATAAAGAACACGATTTAAACGTTTCTCCTTCGCAAATTATCGAGAATCTTCGTGTTCCACGAGAAACGTTTAAATCGTAGTTGTACTATAAGGAACTATAAAACGATTCGTGTTCGAACACGAACTAGTTCTCCCACGTGGGAGAGTCTCGAAGATTATCGTTTAGAAACGAAGATTATCGAAGATAAACTACGAAGGAGAAATTTTTGAAAACGATTCGATATCGTTTATGTATATAAGGGATTATAAACGAATCGGTAACGAAAACTTTCGTGTTCGAACACGAAACTTCGTTACTCACGAAGGTGAAAAGTATATAAAGAGTTATAGTCGCTATCGAGATTTATCGTGTGTGAAGAGTCTTCGATAAACGCTTAAATCTTCTGTATTATAACTCGTTTAAAAACGTTTTCTCCGTTTATCTTTAGTTTCTGGTTCCAGATGTTAGTTGGAATAATCTTAAACTGTTCATCGTTGAACTTATCTAAGAATGTTAACGGAACTCCCATAAGACCTTCGTAATCGTTAGGAATAAGATTAGTCCTAGGAACGTCAATAGCGTTGAAGTTATCGTATTTAACGTAGTTAAACGTTTTAGAGTTTTCTTCAAACGACTTTAACGATAACGAGTACTTGTTTTTACCGTTATAGTCTATATTCGTGAACCATCTAACGCCTTTAACGCAGATAAACTTCTTAGAGTTCTCAACTCTACACGAAGCAGTGTCTAACGTGTACTCGTCAGGAACTTCGAATTTAGAACCTCCACTATGGATTGTTTTACCTAACCATATCTCTTCTTGAACGACTTTCGGGAAGATGTTACGATAACTACACGCAAGAACGTGTCCGAGAACTAGAAATCTTTTCTTCGAAGAAAACACCCAGTCCATAAACGACCTAAACAGACTAAACGGAGGATTCGTGATAATAAAGTCAGTTTCTATATCTTGAACTTCAAAAGATCTGAAATCTCCGTTACCGGATAGTAACGTTTTTGTTTCAGCGTCTTTAGTTATCGTTATCTTAGCTCCGTGAGAACCTGGATTATACGAAGTTGCGATAAGTTTCTTTAGACCCAAAAGTTTAAAGTTAAACTTAAAATACTTAAAGAAGTTAGATCTCTCTGAGTCACACGGACATAGTACAATCTTATCTCTGAACAAATCTGGATTCTCGTTAAGATACACGTTTAGTTCAGTTTCAATCGTTTCTAACGGAGTATAGAACTCGTCTTTCTTCGATTCCTTTGCTTTTATCATATAATCGTTAGTGTTCATTAAAATCTCCGTTTCGAAAACGTTTATGTACTTCGTTATATAACGATAGTAAAAAACGTTTCGAGATCGTTTAAAGTGTTTAAGATTCGTCAGAGTCGTTAATCTGTGAAAGAAAACTGTAAAGAGTATCTAAAGATTTATCTTTAATGTCTTCGAAGGTATCCAAGTGACTCACGAGCTCTACGAAGTACTCTAACACCATAGGTAACTCTGGATTATTCTCGATTAACGAATCTGATAATCCAGTGTTTATATCGTAGAACTCTCCGTTAAAATCACGAAGAGTTTGTTTCGTGTAGTAGAATGTGTATCCTTCGCAGGAAAAGAAATCAGGTTGTTCGACTAAAGTTTCTTCTATCATCTTTACTCCTGTATAAATACGTTTTGAATATCTAGAAGTATTTACAAGGTCTTAAATATGGATCTCGGTTTTAAACTCCAGTACATCTACTGTTGGTTGTGTTTTATAAAAGAATACAATCGACCGTTATATCTCTCAGATACAACCGTGTTAGAAAATCTTAACACGATAACGTTTAACAAAGGAACTAAAGACGAAGTAACGTTGTACTATCAGTCTGAATTAGATATAATTCAGATTCTGATAGACAACGATGAGTTATGGATTGACGTAGTTCAAGAAGAACTTGATCTTGGAATAGAAGATTACCTTTTAGAGAGCGTTTAAAACGTCGCAAATCTAAGTTTCTGTGGATTAAAGAAGCCCTGACAAAGATGTAAAACTTCTTTTTCAGATTTTGTACTCTGAAATACCCAAGTTTCTCTCTCAGAATCTTTAGGCCATTTCTCAACGGAAACTAGATATTTTCCGTGTTTTACTTTATAGATCCTTATACGACCGTTGTACTTTTCATTATCGCAGAGAACGTGTAAAAATCTATATCTACGGTCAAGAAAGAACCACTCAAGAATATCTCTAACGTTGTTAGATTTACAGTCTATGTAATTATCCCAAAAGAAGTTTTCCATGTACTTACACGAGAAGTTTACGCTGTGGTTTACAATAAATCTAGGTGTTAGTTCCATCAAGTACCTCTCGTTTGAATTCTTCAATATTCTTATCAATAAGACCTGATGGACTCATCTCGTTTCCACACTCTTTACATATAGCAACGGTTATCGTGAAAGTCTTTAACTCTCCGTTTATAACTTTCTGAAAGGTGTCCCTTTGTAAAGAGTACTCTGTCCATTTTCTGCACTCGTAACAGAAATCTCTTCTAGGCTCCATCATTAATTCTCCAACGGACACGAAACAATATTGCTCTAAGACCTTCGAAAATGCAAAGAGTAAGACCAATGTCATTTAGAATTAGAAGCATTTTGTAACACTAGGTTTAATGTTTCGAGATCTATTTGTACTCCATTTTTGTTAACGTGTAACTAAGAATTCCCTTCTTGTTAAGGAACTCAGTGAGTTCGGACTTACTACCATGTGAAAAAGCGTAACCACCGTTTCCGAGTTCAATTTCAAAGGAGTAGGTAACTTCTGGAAACATAGGATGTTTTGTAATAATAACCTTTCCACTTTTGGTAAGAACCTCTACTCTGTTAACGTAAGATCGTTCAAACATCTCCACAAAATCGGAAGCATTGATTTCCTTGGTTTCCGGAGTTTCGACGGGCTTACTTGAACTGTAGAAGTACACCTTGCCTTTAGTTATGTTCGGGTTTTCGTTCTCTTCAACTACCTTAACCGTTTCCAGATCGTTTTTAGTCTTAAGATCATCTAAGATCCGTTCATCTACTTTCATCTGCTCTGCGGTGTTGTAGATCGATGTCGCTGCTTGAATTAAACCAAGATTTTCTTTTTCCAAGGTCTTGGCAATGTCTATGATGCACTCTGCTAAGATAGCTATCTTGGAGAGTTTGTATTCCTGTGCTGGGGTCATTGGGTTTCCTTTTCTTCTTTTAGATTCCGTTATACAGAAGTTCCTGGTACTAGAGTTCTTATGATTTCCGTTAGCGCCTTTATTTTCTCTTCGTTAGATGCTGTTTTCATAAACTCAGTCCATTCTTTTGCAATAAGATCTCCGTTAGTTTCTGTTCTGTTCGAGGTTCTTACGAATTCTCGTTGAAGTTTATCTCCGTTAGCTTCGTATCTCCACTGATCACGATAATCTGGTGTAACACTTCCGTTCCACGCTACTGGGTCCATTGATATATTATCTACCGTAGAAAATTCTCTAAACGAAGGCATTACTTTAGAATTCTCTATAGTATCTCTTAGATTGTTTATATCATTTTCTACGTTTTTAAGTTTCTCGAGAATCGCTGAGACTTTACTGTCAGTCCAGGATTCGTAGAAATCTAGATCTTCAAGACGTTCATACGCTTGTTGTACTAATTCTTTAACAATTTCCATATTAGCCCTTATAGATAATCATTGCGTGGTGTATTCCTTCACAAACTGAGTATTTGATGTCTATGACCGGGAAAACCTCGCAGAAACAGTTTACAAGCGTTACAAGATAGTCCGGGTCAGCACTGGACATGATCTTGATCTTTTTACCCATTAATGCTTTTGACGTTTTTGAACTTTCCATCTTTGATTTCCTGCTCTATAAACCATTTAACCCATGAGGTGTCGCTCTCCGGTATTCGAAGATTAAACACTTTCTCAGAATCTTTATAAAAGACTTTAACGGTCATTCTACACGGAGTAACTGTATAGTCATAACTAAACTCTACTTTTACTGCGTTTTTAAGATGCATCGACTTGATTATAGCGTTAGTCTTACCGGAGATTTGAATATTGTCTTTTATCATATATAGTCAACGAATGCTAAGAACAGTCCTTCATCGTACGATAGTTGAATGTTTATAACATAGTTATCCTTAAAGAACTCTTGTATTCTTCGAATAAGATCTTGCTTATCGGAACTAAACAAGATCGTGTTTCTATATCTAGTTCTAACGGGATTATACCAGATAGAATTAGTTGAAGAATCGTAACGAATTCCTAGAGTGTTCATAGTTATTTGTCCAAATACGTTTTAGTACAGTATTCAACGTTATCTATCGTTTGCATACAGTTCTTGAATCGATTCTCTGGATTAGTACTATAGACAACTAACGGAACTCCAACTATAAAACTAACGAAGATAACCGCAGGTAAAATCTTGTAAACGAAGAACTGTCCAGTTGACGGAAGTCCGTCATCAGCATCTTGTATAACTAAACACATAAACGTAACGATAGAAATAACTCCGAGAATAACAAACATTACTCCGAGTCCGTTTAGAATTAAAAACATTCTATAACCTCTCTAACGTTTCTCTAAGACCCTGTTTTAACCGTTCTGCGTATTCAGGATCTAGTACGTTAAGAATTTCAAGGCAATCTGTAATCTCTTGTTCAGCGTTTGCTATTTGTTGTCCTAACGAGTTACTGATTAGATCTTTATGTTTAACGAGTTCCATGAGTTCTTTAAGTTCTTGAACGCTGATGTACTTTGCGTTTTTAGTTGGAAGATCTCCATACCATCCAGACATTTTAATTTCCTTTCGTTAACTTGTTAAAATCTTTAATAAACTCGTTGTTAGCAGTAATCCAGTCAGTTATCAGTTCTGAAACCTCAGAGTCTTGTTCTGGCTCGTTATATGAAACTAACGATTTTATAAAGTTGTTAGTTTCTTCGCGAAGATCTACGGGACCTTTGTAAGATCCAGATTCTAAGATTTCAAGAACGTCTTCTAACGCATTTTTACGACCTTCAAGGTACTTCAAAAGATTTCCCTTCGCAGGTTCTCCGATGCACGATGCCATAAGAATATCGTTTGAAACGGTTTCGATTTCCTTTAAAGATTCAAGAATATAGTGTTTCATTCATTTTTCCTTTTTAAATACTAAAAGATAGTCCTTATATAAGAATTCTAATCTCATTAGCGTCTAAAAACCAACTCTTAACGGTTGCATTATACAAACTCGCAGGGACGTTGTCAATATCTAGATATCCAGTATCTGAAAACGTGTCCGAGTAGACTTTAACTTTAAATCCTTTGTAGTGTTCTACGAGATCTCTAACAGTTTTCATAGACTCTCCAAGTTTATTAACTGAACTAGTAATCGTTTTAGGTCTACTAACAAGACTCGACTTTAGCGTTTTAACATCGTTAAACGAAGGTCTTACTGTAGAAAAGAATTTAAAGTAACACGTGTGGTCGAAATCCATATATTCAAATGGTTTTTCAGAATCGACTATATCGTTCAGGTATCCTTCGTAGAACGGGTAAAAATCCACGTTGTCCGAGAAGTATCCCCACGTGAACTTCTTCGTGAGATCTCGTGTTTCTCTAGTGTATATCATCTCGTTTAGGTCTCTCTAACGTTAGATACTTAAAATATCTTATAAAGTCATAATCTATTACTGCTTCAAACGGATATTCGTCGTCGACTACGTCATTCAAGTAACCCTCGTAATACGGTTTAAAGTCTAGATTGTCCGAGAAGAATACCCACTTGTTTCCAAGTTCTTTCACGAGATCTCGTGTTTCTCTAGTGTATATCATTTTACAAGTTTTCTGATTTCGTTTAACGGGACATCGAAACACTTACCGTTTCTGTGAACGAGAACTATAGTTCCTTCGTTAACGTTTTTAAGATATTTAGAAACATCAGTTTCTTTACATATCAGCGAGTACACGTTAAAGTGTTCGTCAGAATAAGACACGTAAGCGTATCCAGGATTGTTAGCGATGTACTCTTCGATTTCGTTTATGTGACTAACGAGTTCTTCGATAGTAAAGTCATCGGATTCATCGAACATCCTAGATCTTTCGTTCAGTTCTTGCAACGTCATTCTAACTCCTCGTTTCTCAAATCTTCAACTCAAGACCAGTCCAAACACACCCGGTATCTTCTTCCTGAACTTCTTTAGTCTCCAGGACTTCACGGTCAAGAATCCCTGCAAAGTCAATCTCAACGTCACCGTAGAAGTCAGTTATGTACTCTTCGTCACCGTCGAAGACTCTGATAAAGTCAATATCTGAACTCTCAAGGTACTCTTCAACGTAGTTTCTAACGGTCTTTTTCATCTTCTGCTCCTCACTTTCTTTACACTTATATTATATAACAGCGAGAAGAGAAGGTCAAGAGATTCTTTAAGTTTAAGTCAAAATTTTGACAACGTTCACACTCTCGTTTAACGGAGTCAACGAGTTAACAAGTTAACTCTTAGACTTTAGCGTTCTCCAGTGCCTCAAGAGTCCTACTGAGAGGTTATACACGTTCTTCGGGTCTTTCGGATTGTTCATCAGGTCAGCGTATAACGCTTTGACTAGCGATGCCGAGTCAGCGAACTTAGACCACGATGCCGGTGGATTCTCGTCAACTAACACACACTGATGCATATACTCCCAGTCTGGACTGTTCTTCGGGTCCTCGTAGGGACACTTAGAATCGTTTTTAGTCTCGTGTGGTTTATGAATTGTGGTTATTATCATTTTATATCTCCTTTAGTTTGTTTAAGTGTTTTCGTGTTTACACGATATTCCAAAATTTTCTCCCACGTGGGGAAGTTAGTTCGTGTTCGGACGCGAAGAACTTCAATAATCGTTTAGAAACGACTATCTAAATTTTCACTTTCGTGGGTTATCGAATATCTTCGTGTCGAATCGTTTATAGTTCCTTATAATACAATCACGATTTAAACGTTATCTAATTGCATTAGAACTGTTAACGCAATAGAACATAAGTCTATAACGGTTTGTTTTTCTATATTTCCTCTAACCATTCTAAGTCCACGTGGAATCGCTTCCTGGACTAATCGTTGGTTTGGGTATTTCTGTTTTAGAAGGTCTTTCGTGTTCTGTTCTACGAATGATAAGTACTTCTTCAAACGGTCTTCGTCAGTAATAATATCTGTTTCCATTTAGTTTTCCTTTTATCGTTTATGTTCTTCGTTATATAACGATACTTGATAACGTTTAAACTACTGTTTAAATATCGTGTCTAAGTTAATATCTTCTATGTGTGATTCAGGTTTCTGAGGCTCCGGCTTCTCTGACTGAACCTTGCACAAAGCCAGCAGCTTTGACATCTTGGAATCTGTTAAGTCAGTGCTGTAAACATTAGCACGATGCCATTCAGTCTGAGTTATCATCTGCGGATTGAAGTTCTTATTATCTACAGTGCTGAACCACTGATAAAGAACGCACATTTTTTCAGAACCACTTTCACGAGGATGTTTAATACCTTCAACGGCATAGACGAAGATTTTGCCATCAGAGCCGGGAAACTCGTGAGTCCAGTAATCCGTGACTTGTAAATACTGCGGATCGGGGATTTCCACAGAAGTGTCAGTAGAACTTTTCACGAGTTTCCATAGCTTTCCGTAACTGTCCTGAAATGACTGCACCATCTCAAAACCCTGTATTTGTCTGAGACCAAGACTGGGCTGAATAACCACCTTCGGTACTTGGATATCAGTGTTAGGTAACGTTGCCGAAGTTGGATTATAAAGTGTATTAAGAGCATTTGTGTTATACATATCTTAGAACTCCTTTCGTTCAAATTATATAGATATTTATAATTTTTATACAAGATACATATACTTTTTAAATGTTCTTCAAGAAACGAAAAATGTATAAATACGTTAGAGAGGTCTATATGAAGTTCAAATATTTGTTCGAGAACGATTTAATCACTATACAAGAAGTCCCGTTACATATCCAGGAACTTGGAGACGTCTTTGCACAAGTCTCAGATATCTTAGGAAATAAAACTGTCTATATCGTTAACCACGATGGTTGGAATGCGTTTACGTTAGTAAACAACGTTGTAAAAGAATATAACCCGTTAATACACGAAGATGACCCTAAAGAACTTCTTATAACCGTTTCTAAAGATTTTCAAAAACCCTCAGTTAAGTACATCGTTTCGTAGGAGTTAAAATGACGCTTAAATCTTATCTAACAAGAAACGGTTTAGAACCGTTATACAGGAGTCTTCTTGACGGAGCAAAGATCCAAGTTCAGGAAGCGAAGGAAGAAATAAAAGTAGATATCAAGGATGATATTAAAACTGAAGTAATCGGTGAAATCGGAGACACGATTAAAGACGACGTCAAGACTGAAGTCATCGGTGAAATCGGAGATATCAAGGACGATATTAAAACTGAAGTAATCGCAGAGATAGGAGTCAAACCTATCTCTGACGATTCTATAGATAATATGTTTAGTAACGGTAGTTAAGCTGATTTCAGATTCTTTAAATCTTCAATCCACAGATCTTCAGGAGTTTTCTTCTGGAGATCTTCGAGTTCTTTCATTTTTTCGTCTAGTTGTTTCTGAAGTTCTTCTATTTTCTCTTTCGTCAACGTGTATATAGGCATCTTAAGAAGATAATCATACGAATCTTGAACCAGTATTATTGTTTTAATCTTCTCTAAGTCCTTTATTATAAGGTCTTTAGGAACGTTAGAGATCTTAAGTTTCTTGTTAACGACTCTCGTGATAAACTCTACTTTTGACTTTAAGATGTCTATCTGAGATCCTAACGTAAACGTTAGATGATCCTTTCGTTTCTGTAAGTACAAGAGTTTAATTTGTATAAACGCTTTTAAGATATCTTCAACGGACTCGAAGATTCTTATCTTGTTATTCTCATCTATACACGTGTAGTTCTCCGTTATCGGTTTTTCCAGTTTCAAGATCTTAAGGACGTTATCGTGGTCGAAGTTTTTAGGAATTTTAACTTCGAAACGCATCGAGTTATCACCGTCAGAAAGGTCTTTGTAACACTGAATAACCTTAGATTCTTCTAACGAGTCTAGGACCTTAAGGTATCCGGATAAGTTGTAAGTAAACGGTACTTCCTTAATAAGATAACCGTTTTTAGTCTTCTCTACGATACCCTTTATAATCCATTTCTTAGGGTCTTCGGGATCCTGTTCGATAGTCCCGTTAAAACCGTTGTAATACGGAACTAACCAGTCTTTTCTCGTTGGTTTCTTTGAAATAACGTTTTGAATATACTTTACGAGGTTTTTCGGATTACGTGCAAGTATTTTTTGAGCGAATCCGGAGGATACTCCTTCACTTCCATTTGCAAGAATAACAGGAATAGTTGGAACGTAAAACCTTGGCTCGATCTTAGTTCCCTCAAAGGTCTGTTTGATTAATATTGGAATATCCTTTGAGTCAAACAGGTCGAAGAACGCCTTAGAACCTGAAGCGTGAATGTACCTTGGAGCACCAGGTTCTGAATTTGACCGACACCCAAATGCCCCAAACTTTTGGATTAGCGGAATGTTGTTAGTCCCTGCGAAGTCCTGTCCTAAGGTTACGATAACTCTCCAGAGACCGTCCCCGTGCAAATAGTCTGAGTATTCAGAACACTTGGAAGCTAACCTCGAAACTTTTTCGGTTTCGGTAATTTTCTTTTCTTGGATAGTATAAAGAACCTTTCTGGACGCATTCTTCAGACCGTCTATGTAGCTGGCTATCTTTCTCAGGTTATCATAGCTCGCATAATTCGATAACCGTGTGTTTAAAAAATCTTCTACGTTTTGCTTCTGCATTTAGTTTTCCTTTTCGTTTTATTATATATAAACGTCTTCAATATTGTTTAAGATCTCGTTATATCGAGTTTCTAGATCTTGTATAGTTAGGTTTACCAAGTTAGATTCTAAACGTTTCTTTGCGCTAAGACAACTAATCTTATAACGAAGAAACTCCGTAAACATAGGATCTATAGCGGACATCTTCTGTTCTAGAAACTTCTTAGAATTCGTTTTAGAATTACTGAGTTCCGCAGACTTCCGAATGAAAGTTAAGTACTGTAAACAAAGTTCCCTATTCTCTCTGTATAATTCAGGATTCTTTAACTCCGTTAGTAATCGGTCAAAACTCGATTCTAACGATCCTTTATAACTATAACACGACATCAAGACTCTTCGGTCAATACCTAAGTCTTGAAGTTTCTTCGTGAACGTGTGTTTTGCTTTATCGGAGAGTTTCTTGTTTTCTAATCTACTAACGGTTATGTATTTCTGTACTAACGATTTAAGTTCTTCTTTAAACATTCTAGATCCTTTTTAGTTATAATAACAAAAAAGGCATCTTGTTGTCAAGATGCCTCTCTAAACTTGTACTAATTAGACTTAGAAGTCGTGCGCTGTTCCAAACTTCTCAGCCCACGCTACCTCATCGTAACTTCTACTTGCTCTGTCTTTACGATTACGTTCCTGTTGGTCCTTTCTTATAACTTCTAACTCCTCTTCACGTTTCTGGATAATATCATCTATTTCGGAAACGTTCTTTATCTCAATCAGTTTGTCCTCATTATACGGATAACCCTTAGAGATAAAAAACATTTTCCCTTTTATATTAAATGACTTAAGAATCTCTTCAAGACCGTCAACAAGACCCTTATTAAATCTCTCTTCTTTATCTTCTTTATAAACGTAGTTATCAAGAATAGCCTTTTCCATCTTATCTTTCAGATCCTGGATGATGTCTAACCAGTAATCCTCTCCAAGACCGGCATCACTAAATGGAATTTTACTAATTTTCTTGTATCTGTTATATCTATTATCACCGAAAATTCTACAAACACCGTTTGTATTTCTTCGTACATCTCTTACTGTTTCTAAAAGATCCAACTTCAGAAGTTCTTTTGCTGACTTTCCGAAAGCGAAGAGAGGACACTCTGGGGCATTAACGGAACCAAAATACTTCTTCGCGTTTAACTCCGTAACATTCTTAACTTCTTTTAACCAGTCAGTAAAGTCTTTAACAAAAGAGTCAGTATCCTTCTTAGTAAGCGTCGCATCAACACCCTTCGCAATTACGGGTTCACGGATAAAGGTATCGACCTCGTTCTTACTATTTTTCCTGTTAGGATAGAGAGCCTTGAGAATTTCCTGAAATCCAAAATACTGATCTTCGTTCTCACCACCAAGAGCAGTATAAATATTTGAATGGAATGCCGTACCACCAAAGATTACCCAACCTGCGTTTTCAAAATCAATCTTATTTTTATCTTTATCATAAACAGTTATGTACTTGTTAAGAAGTTTCTTAATATCCTCTGCAAGTTTTAAATTATTCTTTTCCGCACCATTATAAGTTTCAAGACCGAAGAAGTTTTTTCGTTGTCCGTGGTAATTATCACCTAAAAACCTATCAATTTCATCTCTGTCAGTTATAGGATTTAACCAGTGAAGATATTTAAAGAGGTAGTTATCCATTTCAGAGTTGAGTACATTTATTTTATCCTGAAACGTTTCTTCTTCGTTAACAAATTGCTTAAATTTCATAGAATCTCCTAAATCGTTTAACTGTATTTATACTTAAATATCAGCAATGTTAAACTCGTTCTTCAGGATATGTTTCTTTCTGGGTTCTGAATCATCACCTAACCATTCTTCTAACGAAGAATCTGCGTCTGTGAAATCTAAGAGTCTAACCATCTTTTCTATTCCGTCAGTCTTGACAACTTTCTTCAGATCTTCCTTTTCCCACGAACCCAGTCCTTTATAATAGAAAGGAACTTCGTTAGGTTTTGGAGTTTCGTCAGATAACTCGTAAGACCACCTTTGGAGTTTCCCGTTCTTAAGATATCCGATTATAGGAGTTTCTAGCATTCCTACTCTATCGAGATATTCTGGAAGGTACTTCCGGATAAATCCGGAGAGTAAAGCACGAATGTGGAATCCATCTAATTTTCCTTAAAGTTTAACTAGCCCCTAAGGGCTAGTCTAAGTCCTGGTCAGAAGCAAATACAATCTTCTCAAAACCACCTTTAAGGATTTTACGTCTCTTGATATTAGGGTTTTCAGTGTATTCTTTAAGTTCTTTTGCGGTAGGTTTAATCTTTTGAATTTTCATTTATAAGTTCCTTAACGTTTATCCACTTACCATTTATTTTAACAGAATCATTCTCGTTTACAATCATTTCTTTTCCATCTACGGTAATCTTGTAAAAGTCACCGTCTTCCATTAGTTCTTCAGATTCTAGACTCTTAATAATCTTATATAACGTACTCAGCTCTTTATTCGCTGTGAACTTTGACTGAGATGCTGTCCAGACATTTAACGGTTTCCCACGAAGACAGTAATAAGCAAATTCTTCACGACCTAAAGAGGGAACTAACCCCGAGGAGGCAGAGTACCCCTCTAAAACGAGAAGGTACTTGTTATCCTTCGTTGCCGGTAAAAAGTGTTCGTCCTTTATCTTTTTAGTCTTCTGTAACGATTTCAGTTCTTGACGATTCTTGAATTCCTCTTTTATCTTAAAGACTTCTATAACAGGGTCTATAATATCCTTATTCTTTAAAATCTTCTTCGATAACGAAACGTAATCTATATCACCTAAGTACTGATTAACTTCTGAAATCGAGTTAGTCAGCTTCTCTTTAGTCTGCGAGTTAAACTTCGGGTTAACGAATCCTGTGAAGACTCCGACTAGCATTAGTTTGTTCTTTATGTCCGCAGGTTTAATCGTCTTGTACTTCTTCGATAAAGATTCTCTTAACAGATTAACTACGTTGTTTATTATCACGTCAACGTGAGTTCCACCATCTTTAATATTCAGACCGTTTACATAGCTAAACGACTGGAACTCGTCAGAAGGACTTGGAATAATAGCAAAACTAAAGTTATCTCCTTGAACGACTTCAAACGAGTCAGAAAACGAACTAACATAAGACTTGAAGTTCTTCGTCTTGATTTGTTTACCGTTAAACTTAAACTGAATCTCAGGATAACACACGGAGAGATTTAACAAGCGAAGGTATATCAAATCTCTATGAACGGAGTCTATCTCAGTTATTCCGAATCGTTCCAAGTCAGGTTTAAACTTAACAGTAACACCCTTAGAAACGGTTTTAGTTACAGATTCTTTATAAGAACTTGCGTTGTCTTTGAATTTAACAGTATATCGGTTAATACCGTCATCTGAGATCCCGATAAACTCTTTAGACCACACGTTTGAGCAGTACGAACCTAAGCCGTTCAATCCCGTGGAAACACGTGAAGAATCATTATTAAAGTTAGAACCTGCCATCGCATATCCCCAACAAACGAGGGGGAAGTACTCTCCGTCAGAATTCTTCTTAACAGCGATTCCAGGTCCGTTATCTTCGACGATAACAGTATCATTAGTAATCTTAACGTTTACAACGTTACAACCTTTAAAATCTGTCTTAATAGCGATATCTACGGAGTTATCTATTATCTCGTTTATAATCTTTAGAAGACCTGGGATACAACTAACGGTAGTCTTTTGGAGTTTATCATTTATAAGGAGATAGTCTTCTACTTCAACGAAGTTAGACGCTCCTATATACATATTAGGACGTTCGAGAATATGTTCTCGCGGTGATTTCTTTTCGTAGACTTCCATTTTAAAACCTATACAAATATGTTAACTTCGGTTTTATCGTTATAAACCATCTTTACTTCTTCGTCAAGATGTTCCATCGTGTACTTGCATATATCATCTTGAGTTCCGTTAACAAGAATAGCAGATCTGTTCATATCTTCGTCAAGTTTATACAAGTTAAACTTATCGTATTCATCGTTTAGATCTTCAAGAAGTTCTTTAAGTAATAGCATTTTTAGTCCTTTATATCATTAAACGTTACTCTTTATCGTTTACAAACGTTAAAGACGTTCTTAAAACTCATTTATAATCGTACACATTCGTTGAAGGTCTTCGAAGAGTTCTCGTTTGTCCTTCTTCGCAGGAGCAACGAATGCGTACGGATGTCCTTTAACAGAATTTATAATTTTCAATCTGAGTTCGTTTGCTTCTTGTTCAGTAAACGAGTCTTGGTTTAATCGAATTTTAACGGTACTCGGAGTAACGCAGAGAAATCCTTTTTGTCCACGTTTGTACTCTTGTAGCTGGCTTTCTATAAAGTAATCGACACCGAACTGAATCGTTGTCTTACCGTTTTCAAGAATTAACCCGTTCTTCCTGGAATCTTCAAGACTCTTCGAGACAGTTTCGTTTATAATCTTAACTTCGTTATCGTAATCTTTAGGATAAGAATCTTTAAACGTTTCGAAGAAATGATTATAACCGTACTTCCAGAAGTACTCGTTCATCTCGACGCCTTTAGTAAACAATGGACTCTTAACAACGAAACGGTCAAACGAATCGATAACGTTTATAAGATTACCAAGGTATTCATCTTGAAGTTTAAACACGTCATAACATATCTTACACGCACATCTTGAAGGATCTATTATCTGTTTAAACGTGTTCTTCGGAAATACTTTAAAATCTTCCGGATACGAGTGATGGTCTATGTGTATAACGGTTTTAAACCGATTAAGAAGATACTGGAGAAGATGTGGATTCTCGGAGAAACTAAGATCAGCGATTATAATACTTTGCTCTTTAGTTTTCTTTGCGTATTCTACGATCTCCTGAACTGTTTGCTTTAACGTGATGTAATCTTCATAGAAGACTTTATCTATCTTTGAGACTCTTCGAATACAAATTTCACAACCGACAGCATCTAAGTCATTATGAGTTAGCAGAATCATTTTAGTTCCTTTAAACGTATTTGAGTATTATTGAGTCGTTTTAATCGTCTAATGTACTTGTATTAGACTCTTTAAATCTCTTCATATTTCTAACGTACGTTCAATCTAGAGACATTCTAACGATTAAACCTCGTTTTGTACCTTAAGTATAACACACGTCTTAGAGAGTTTCAATAGTTTAAGGTTAAACTTAAACTCACGTATTTGAGATTTATTGAACTTTAAAGACGTTCTAATATGTTTACACAAGATGTCTAAAATCTCTCAATAAAGCTAATGTATGTGAGTTCTAGAGGTATTCTGTTAGACAGAACTATTTTTGAAATCCAGATTCCAGTGATTTTAGTTCACGTTTAATCTGTTCCAGGTCTTGTTCGGTGATAAACTCTGAGTACATCTGTGCCTTTTCAAACGAGATCTTGAAGTACTTCGAGATACACTCAAGGTCTTTATCGTTAACCTTAGAACCTTTTATATAAGGAATGTACTTTAGTTTACCGTTAGTAATGGATTGTAAAACTTTGACTTGGACTTCTAACGGGATTTTAGGATACAGATTAAAGAACTGCGCTATTTGGAGTGTGTTTGGATTACCTTGTAACCACCTACACATTATAAACGGACTAATCTTATCCAAGTCTTCCTGAGTTAGGTCTTTATTCTGAAGAATTTTTTTGAACGCATTAAACATCGTTAAGTCCCTTCGTTATCGTTTAAGTGTATTATAACAAACGAAAGTCTTCGTGTAAACTATCGTTCAGAAACGAAGTTCTCCCACGAAGGCAAAATTTTTGAAAACGATTCGAAGTCGTTTATGTATATAAAGAACTATAATCGTTATCGATTAGAAACGAAGAATCGTGTCCGGACACGAAGAAGTTTCTCCTGCGTGGGAGATTTTTTGGGAACGATTCGAAATCGTTTATGTATATAAAGAACTATAATCGTTATCGTTTACGATTCGAAAACGTTATCGAAGATATTAAAGAACTTTTGAAAGTTCTCTAACAAAACGATTATTAAGTTGGTGACCGGGTTTAAAACACTCAAACTCTCCGAGTAACGGTACTTGAATAGCGTATAAATCGCCTAAGAAATCAATCATCTTGTGCTTCGCAAGTTCGTTTTCAACTCGAAATCCGTCAGGATTAATAACTCTGTTATCAGAATCTAGAACGATAGCATTGTGTAACGAACCACCTAACGCAAGTCCGTGAGTCTGCATATACTCAATATCCCTAAGATAACAGAACGTTCTTGCCTTCAAGAATTCCAGGTCGTTTGGATATTCAAATTCTTGAACTAATCCGTTAAAGTCTATCTTTAGTTTTACTCTGAACTCGTTAGAGGGTTTTACTCGGATAAACTTATCTTCTTCTTGTACTTCAACGAAAGGAACTTCAACGGGATTAGAATCGTTTAAGTCCTTCGTGAAATCCTTTAACAGATTATAGAACTCTTCTGCACTTCCATCTAAAATAGGGATTTCGTTTCCATCTAACGTGATATTAACGTTATCTATCCCTAAGATAAACAGAACACACATCAAGTGTTCTATAGTACTAATCTGGACTTCGTCAGTTTGGATTTTAGTACAAAGACTTGAACCGATTACGGTTTCAGGATTTACTCGAATGTTATTAAAAGAAATCCCTCTTAAAGAGGGATTTAAAGTGACGTGGATAATCTCTCCGGAGTGTAATCCAACTCCAGAGAGTCTTACAGTTTTTGAAATTGTTCTCATATCTTTTCTCCTCTTTCTTATATTATAACATCTTCGGAGAAAAGAATCAAGTCTTTCTTAAGAAATCTTTATGAAGAACGAAACGTCATCAGTGTTCTTGAGTGCGATATTAACCATTCTAGCTAACTTGCCGTTAAGATCTCCGTTATTACACAGAACTCCGTAGAAGTAATCTATTGTCTGCATATACAACGCGAAGAGTCCCTTCTCCTTCTCTGTTCCTTGAATAGCGTACTCAAACATCTCAGGGACTGACTCAAGACCTTTCTTTGCTCTAAAACTTACATTATATCCACTATTCTGTAACGCTAGGAGACTCTCTAACCGAACTCTCCAATCTTCAATCATCTCCTCCGTTACCTTAGAAAGTTTGTTTTTCTTATCTCCAAATCTCTTCGCAACGTTCTGTCCTAACTCAGGGCAAAGACTATTCACGGCGGTTTTGATTTTACCCAACTGGGCTTTCTGACCCTCCATATGGGTATCACAAGCGATGTTCACGTAGAAATCACCTGACTGTTTTCTACTCTGGAATACAATTCCTACTACATCGTTTTCACCTTTCTCGTTAGTTGTCGTTTTACTGACGGTGAAGTTAGAAGTGAAGTCATCAAAGTTAAAGTTCAAAACAACCTTTTCTAGTTTAAGATTTAACGCTGCGTCTTCAATTTCTTCTTGTTCTTTAGGTTTAATAACATTATTCTTCTCAGCGTGTCCGTTACCGGAAATCTTCTTTAACGAAATCGGGAAGAAAAGACCCTCCTCGTATAACCTGTACCACATCAACTTCCAGTCGCTGTAGAATGCTGTTTCATTCTCAGGGTCAAAAAGACTTAGTTTTTCTTCCATCGTTCCAAAGACTTTATCGGGATTCTTTACGAAGATAATATCGGCGGGATTTATGTTATCCGGTTTTCCGCCGCCACGCCCAGTCTTAACGAGAAGATCGTGTATAATATTTCCATATCTTATCTTATAGGGATTAGAATTTGTATACTTGTCTCCTCCAGTTCTAAAACAGATATAATCGTTTATGTTATTTCCTACGAAGACTTCTTCTCTTAAGACTCTTCCAGTTTTGATATAAGAATCTAGCCAAGTTCTTTCTATACTATCCCTGTTTTCTTCTATATCCTTGATAAGAAGTTTAGCATCTGAAGAATCTATGACTCCTTTTATTCCACCTTCAATTCCGTCTATAAACCCGTTAAGATCTTTAGCGTTAGGTATTAAACCGGCGAACATCTGGAGAAGTTCGTGCATATCGGTGTTACTTTCAGAACGCCCGCTGCCAGGAGGATTCTTAACGACAACTGAAACGTGTTTACTTAACTTAGCGGAACCTATTGAACTCTTTGGATTAGGATCAGCGTACTCAGCGTCAAAACTCTTTAGTTGTTTTATAATAGTGTTAAGAACTTCTCTACGGTCCTCACCAGAGTTGCATAAAACAGTTATCTGTCCGTCAGATTTTGACTTCTGCGGTCTTAAAGTGTACCCTAGAGACTCGAGTTCTCTTCGAACCTCTTCAACATCTTCTTCTTTTGCTTCGAAGATAAAACTTTCAAATAATCGTTTAAATTTCATATAACATTCCTACACAGTTGTTTTAAAATTCTTAAAATAATAATATAAGTCACTCGGAGATAACGAACTTGGATTTTCTAATCCGAGACACTCAGCACACCACTCAGAACAGAAGTATCGTTTAGGATCGTCCGGAGTTCCTATAACGATTCCTAGACATCCCAAGTAATCGTAACCTCTTCCACAAGTCTTATAGAAGAACTCATAAACGGTAGAAGGTCTCTCGTCGAGTTCGATAAACTCCCACAGGTCTTTGTCGAAGTAATCGAAGTGTTTGTAAACGCCTTTTCCGGCACGACTTGTATATCCGATAAACCGGTCTTTGTATAACTCCGTTACCAGTTCGCAGTGAACGATGTCAGAATGTGTGAAGAACGACACTATTTTCTCTAGAAACGTAGTTGGTTTAATCTTAAATGCTAAGTATATCACTTTCTAAATCTCTTATAGGATACTTAAACGATCTATATCGTTATAAACGTTTAAACTAATCGTTTAAACTTCTCAAAGTACTCTTCTAACTCAGGAACGTTAACTAACACGGGCTTAAAACCATTCGGAGCGTAGTCAACGCACATATTATGTCTTCTAACTCCGTCAAACGTTGGTGAGTGTTTTTCGTGGATATGCCCGTGCCAGATCTCCGAACACTCTGAGTTGTCAAACGCGTTCTTGCAAAGTCTCTCTTTAGGAGTTCCTGTAGTAGTACACGGGTAGTGACAAACGAAGTGTTTTCCTACGATATGAAAATCTCGAATATCTTTAAATCCGCAATCCAGGTAGTACTGTTTAGATTGCTGATCGTGGTTTCCTAGCACTAGAAGTTTAGTTCCCTTCAACGAACTAAACATATCTCTAAAGATATCTCTTGTGTTACTTCGTATCAACGCAAGATCTCCTAAGAACACGACAACATCTTCGGGAGTAACCATCTGTTGGTACGTCTCGTACATAAACCTTGCACAGTCCATCATTCCTTCGTGGTTAAAGTCAAAAGGTCGTTTAGCGTATTTGATTATGTTTTTGTGTCCGAAGTGATGGTCTGAAGTAAAGAATAGGTTCATAGGAGTCCTTTTTTAACGTTATTTATCA
>Ga0326514_10000762_pt1 | contig 21340 bp, 25 predicted proteins | sample 3_2548_0518_D_FD_203653 | JGI IMG/M metagenome (GOLD analysis project Ga0326514, IMG submission 203653) | Bovine rumen microbial communities from UC Davis, California, United States - 3_2548_0518 | ecosystem: Host-associated > Mammals > Digestive system > Stomach > Rumen | place: USA... | reverse complement strand
ATGCTGAAGTCTATCATGGATCATATAGAATAATCTAAATATAGAATCTTCTTTCTCAAATATATCGTCTATATTTAATTCTGTTTTATTATTAACATCTCCATTAGGATACTGATTATTTTTCACCAACTCTGATATAGAAATTAAGATGGTTTTTAACATTTCATCTGTAGCACATATATGTGAGAATAGGTCTTGAAATTCTTTGTCTGGAAGGAGGTCTTCGAGCCTCGCACAGTCTATCCTGTTTAATTCATCTCTAGCTGACTCAGTGCTAAATTGGATGATAGATTTCAAAGTGTGTTCATTATTCGCCATATCATAATTCCTTATTTTTTAAATTTTAATTTTCTAAATACCCTTAATTATGAGATGTTGCTTTTTCAATCCATGATTTAGGATAATCCCCATAGGCCATCTTGTACAACTCTTTAATTACTCTACATGCTGAATCTATTTGGAGGGAGTGTAGAGGAGAGTGCTTAGAGAATAAAGTGTCTTCTTCCCATAACTGTCTACGCTTAATTTTTAAACCTTCCTCTTCTGTAGATTCTACCCAACACTCCGTAGCTTCGTTTAACTTGGTTTTAGCTAACTCATAGATAGCATAATTAGAATTACCATGTTCGGATAACTTTGCATCTAACTCAGATACACTTAAATTAAAAGAAAATTCAGATCTAGGTATATGTGAAATCCAAACACTAAAGACACCATTTTTTAATATCCCTCTACATTTATTATACTCTTTAGTAGGATCTGTATAGGAATATGTTTTTGTTCTGTCTATATTCACCATATCATAATTCTCCTATTTTAATTTTTCTAAATTATTTTTTGTAAACATATACTCACCATAACCTGATGTGTATACCTCATATACACCAGTCATATTACATTTAACAGAAATAGAGCTCTGGTGCAGCTCTATTGTGTCTATATAAGGCATTAAAATATTATCACAAGTAATAAAATAAAAATTACTTTTTTCTAGGTATTCACCATTATAAAAACCCTTATCACTTAATGTGGTAGGTAGGAAATGTTTGTTTAAAACTAAAGGCTTATCTGCATTAAACAGAAAAAATAGAGTGCTAATATTTAAATAAGATATGATTGATTCCAAAATACACACAAAAGAACTAAACGTGTATCTGTAGTCTACTGTATGTAACAGTATAGAAAAAGAATCTTGATCTTTCCTTTTACCTGAGAATAAAAAAACGAGCTCATCTTTATTATTAAACACTCCATAGGTTTCTAAATTCTTTATTCCTTCTTCTGTAAAAGGAATAAAAGAATAATCCTTATAACAATCCACTAATTTATTCGTAAGCGATAAAGGCTTAATAATAGGTGGCTTGTTTATTTCCAAAGTAGAATCGGACAAACCTAAAACAAAGGAAAGATACTGTTTTATCTGTCTGGTATTTGTCCACCACTCATAATCATAAATACTTATAAGAGGAATACCAGACCTATTAAACTTTAAACACTTACAATGAGCATAATTAGGTAACTTAGACTCAGCATCTCTTGGATAAGACTTATGGTAAAATGAACCATTATATTCTATCCCTACGTTGTACTTAGGTAGAAAAATATCACAGTCATAACCAAACATCCTTCTATGACTGGTCTTAACACCTGAATACTTAATATAGTCATCCAACATTCTCTCACTGCCAGATCTAATAATTGGTATAGGTATATTCTTCATGTTTCAAACACCTTGTTATTTGGCCTATAAGGGCTTTAAATGAGTTGTTTCTAAATTTAGTATAATTATATGGTTTATGTATTTAAATAATTCTGAGGGGTTGTAGAGCTTAATTATAGAGGTGTTTTATTTCTACATACACTCATACTCATGTAGGTAGACAAATTTGGTGTCTATAGGATCATCTAAATCCTCTTCATCCAGCCAGCCGTGTATAGAGGCAAAACGAACATTAGAATCACCTTTTCTCACTTCATTTGTACCTTGACGAGCATCTAGGATGAACTGCTTGGCTTTGTCTATGGTGTTAAAAAGTCGTTCGATCTGCCAAAAGCCATGTGGTTCTTCTGGAGCGTGCCATGTAACACAAGAAATGTATTTCATTTTTGTTTATCCTTATTGTTGATCAACTGCCCACACTCTTTAACGGGTGGGTTTGGGTTATGGTTTAGGTTAGGAATGGGGTGCAAAAAGTTATACCCCATTCCTAACTTTTTTATAAAGTATACCAATGAATTATAGGATAAAAAAGAGAAAAAACATACTATAATTTAGGTATTTTTAAATCAAGTTTATCTTAAAAATAAACTGTATAAAAGGATTGTGTACCGTAATCTGTGTACATATCATTTACTGACTGTTCTGAGATATTAAATTTAATTTTATAATTCTCCACTTTCTCTTTATAAAAGATGGCTAAGAGCAAATCACCGGGACTACATATTTTTACTTTAATATGATCCGTATATTTTCTTAAGTCATTAAAATCAGACTCATTTAAATCCTTAAAATCAAATAAAGGTATCTGGAAACGATAGTCTGGATATACTAAAGAAGCACTATATAATATGTTTTTAACAACATCTGATTTAGTAGAATCAAACAACTTCAAGTAATCCTTCAGAATTTTCTTCCTAAGATCTTTCCAGTGTTCCTCCTTTGTTTTTAGTGGTTTCCAATTTTTAACAATATTACCAATCCAGTCCTTACCATTTCTACAAGGCTTCTCTTGCTGTTCTTTATTTTCTAAATCTTGACTCATATTAACCCTCCACTAAAGGAACATGTTTACTACACAAAGATCCTATAGAAGCCAACAAAAAAGGCTTATCATATTTCAGAGATCCTTTATTAAGAGCTTGTATATAAGTTATATCATGCCAAAAAAGGTATAAGGCAATCTGCATTATATAACAATAATCATTAACAAAATAATCATCATCGACATTATGATCTGGAAAAATATAATAAGAATCTAAAAGATGCCTATATACCGTTTTGTTTTCAGTATTGGAAGACTCAAAGAGTTCATCCCATATTTCTACCCTACTACACCCTTTATACATCATATATAATGCTTCTGCATAAAGATTTATATATGGTAAAATTTCTTCTTTATTCTCACAAACACTATTCTTTACTTTATTTAAATACACACTTTTATCAACATCAGGATTGTTAATTAAGATCCCTATAGCTTTACAAAAAGGATAATCAAAGCAACCCTCTTTTTCTGAAAAGTCTAGTTCTTTTTTACCGTTTTTCCAATCCTTATGGTTAAAATTAAATCCTGCACAGAACCCAGCTTTTATTTTTTCTAAAGTATTGTCCATAAGTGCTCCTTAACTTAAAGCCCTATTAGGTATAGGGCTTTTGTTGTTTTAAAACTTAGTGTACTCCAATTTCAGTTCATTCAGGATATTCTGAATAACCCTAAAATCACGGTCTATGTCTTCCTGTGCTTTTTCTGGTGAGCTTAAAAGGTCGGTGATATATTCTGTATCCATCTGAGTGTAAAGTGCATCTCTAAGACGATCTGTAACCTTATTAATAACGTCTGTGTAGACCTCATTATCTGAGTTCTTATTCATCCAGTCTAGCATCTCTCTAATTGACGTGATTAGCACAATAGCGTCATCATGGATTAACTGGACTTTATCCATAAACTCACTTGTTGCCTGAATGCCAAAAATACTTTCTAATCCTTGTTCCATAACGTTCTCCTTATTAATGTTATGTTTAATATTGGGTTAAACAGAGATGTCTCCATCTCATAAATGCTTAATTTTTCTCTATAACTTTCTTTTATTCGACTATCAACCTGTCTAAGAGAACTTCCCTTAGACAAAACACCATATATCACACAAAAAGCTCTTTGTCAAGAAAAATTTTTAAATTTTTTGTTTTTGTGATAATTGTGGCTTAAATGCTAAAGAAAAAGCCACCAGACAGTTTTGGTCTGGTGGCTTTCGTCTACCGATTATTTAGGATATCTAGGACTTTTTCTGTGACATCGACTTCAATCTCTTCTGTGTCATTGAGATACCATGAAAGGTTTCGCTTAGATAGTGCCATCTCTGTGTTAAAGAATAAGCGTGCGTCTCGGTGGGCTATAGCATTTCTTAACGTGTAGGCGTACAAGGTGCCTAAAAAAGAGGTATCTTCAAAATTAACCTCATTAATTTTTTCTTTCAGGTGAGAAGCAGATAAATTATTTATCGACTCTCTTCTTACAACAGGTTCTTTTTCTTTTTTATTCAGCTTACGCTGTTCATTAATTTCTTTTAAAAGCTCCACACGTTTTTCTTTAGCCTTATTTTTATCATCCTGTTCTTTTTTCTCTTCCACAACTTTTTTTATAATATTAGTGATAGGTACTTTTTTCTTATCACTCTCAGATATAGGTTTTAATTTAAACTCCTCTCTAATAAATTTTTCATTTTCTAATTTAAGTAAAGGAAATTTATTAGCATGTGAATCTTTAGAGTTCTTTGTAGGTCTATTTACAATAGCTATATAATATTTAGTTTCACAATCCCAGATATAAAGAGAATCAATATTATCATTCTTAGGATTCTTTAATACTTGTGAACTAGCATTATAAGCAAAAGAAAAAGACTCATATTTTCTCAATCTACCACTCACAAAATTAGGTTTTACTGTTTTGTCTTTAAAACAAATGTCTAATGCAAACATATTTTCTCCATAAAACTAAATTAGGCAACACAGCATTGCCATGTTGCCTATTCTTTTAACACATTTTTAAAAGTATGTAAAGTATTTTATTCATACCATAATTCTAAAGGTCAGATAAGTCTAAAGATCCTAAATTAAACCCTAAGTCGCTCGGATCTATGTCTAATATAGACTCAAAGGATGTACCTGAATAATCATTAGAAATAGAAGAGGATGTAGTGTCCATTTCACCAAACTGATAGAAGTCAGGCTTAAAATTCACTGATATAGGATCTTCATGTGATTGACCTGATCGATTCTTTATCAACTGTACACGGGATTCTTGACTCAAACGCATAGCCTCCGAAGTAAATACAGTAATAATAAAAGATGCAGAACGCTCCAACTCATGTGATTCAGACAAACCTGTAGAGTCATACCTACCTTCTTGAGTAGGATCTTTTTTACCTGAAGTTGCTGCTTTTAAATAACCTGCTCTATTTGTCTGAGCTAGTAAGAAAACAGCTAACTGACGATCTTTACCGTCAGCTTCTTTTCTAAATGAAATAGCCATCTTCCTAAAGAAAGAAACATACTCATTAATAGCATCACCTGTACTAGAATATTTAGTCTTTACAAAATATTTTAGAAGATTTGCATGATCTAAAAACAAACCCTCCAGAGGCTTTTGATTGTCTAAACGATAAAGGATATCCCTAACTTCTCCATAAGAAAAATCTTTAAAATGTTTTTCTGTTAAAAGATGAAAATTAGGAAGTATAGTATTATTAAAATCCACAGCTACTTTTTTAAAATTTTCTTCTTGTTTTTCATCTAAGGCACGTCTACGCAATAATTTACTAGGTATAGGTTCAATACCAAATTTAGGGTCTGTAGAATGAAGGGAAATAAGATTATAAAGAACATCACGCTCAGGAACTTCAAGAGAGATGTAAGCTACATTAGTACCAGATTTAGCAGCCTTGTATGCCATATTAAGAGCTAGTGTAGTTTTACCATGTGCTGTATATCCTGCTATAACTGTTATTGTTCCCGGTTCTATAGAGCCTATTAATTGATCTATTTCAGGTATATAAGTTTTCACACCAACGTCTCCTCTTTGTTTACTTTTCTCATAAAGTTCTATAACATCTGCACTTTCTAATGATGTATTTTCTACACCTATTTCTGTTACAGAATCTCTTAGAGTCTCTACCATGTCTTGTGTTAATCCAGACGATTGAATCTGACCAGCCATAGTAAGAATTTGCTTTGTTAAGTTTGCACGTTGATGACGTACAATAAACTCACGTCTATAAAAATCTAAAGACTCTTGTGTTTCAAGTGGCTGTGTTTCTTGAAGAGAAAGTTTATATTCAGGAAACTGTGTTAAGTAAATTTCCTCTGTTGGAAACTGACTATATGTAGTAAAAGAATCATAAAGATATTTAAATACCTTTAATTCCTGTGGATTTAGTAAAGTTTGTATTTCATCCATGATGTTCTGCACGATGGTAAATTTATTATCATCTGTAGAACCTAAAATCGACTTTACTATTGTAAGCATGAACGCCCCCTATTAAAAGAAAAGCCACAGTTAATTATGTGGCTTTTCTAAATATCACCATATTATAATTTAATTATTTTTTTAATTTTCTGTACTAGAGGGTTTCTTCATCTAAATGTCTACACTCTTTACAGCAATGTATTTTCTGTGCTACCATGTAACCAAGACATTTATACAACGCTCGTAAAACACCGGGTTTTACTTCTTCACGTATAGATGATATTTTTTCTAAGAAAGAAATAAACCTATGATCTGGGAAAGAAGTTTCCATCATAAATTCTAGTCCTGCGTTAGGTAGTTTAGCAGTAAGCATATCTGTATATTCTTTAGAATAATCATCATTAATATTCATTTTACCAATAAGATAATCAATATGTGTTAATATATCAGACACAGGTTTATACCCACCCTTACCATAATTTCTAGGTAAAGTAATATAAAGATCTCGCTCACGATCATATATAGAAGCTCTCTGATCCCATGTATCTTTATCAGACACCCATGCAATCTTAGTTGTGTTATGAACAACAGGATAGAAAGGTTTAGTAGTATCCTCTATACGAGTAAGATTTAATTTATAATTCTTATCTGCTGTAGTCTGATTAAAGTCCAGTACATCATAATTTTCATCAGGATTAACAGGGAAATGTGCGGTACACAGCGTATTCTTTAATGCATCTTCTGTATTATCTACCTGACACGGATCCATAGATTTATCAAACATAGACTTTACAACTATAGCCTCATGCTCAACACTATCTATATAAAAAATAAAATTCTGGATATTCTGTTTAAATATAGGAGCTATAATATCAATGATGGTATAAAATTGATTTGTATCATCCATCATTTCTTTCTTTAAAAGACCTGTAATACCTAAAGTGGGTAAAATAGTAGACTTTACTACTTTATCTTTAATATAAATCTGCTCTGTATCTAAGTCTAAATAAAGACCAAAATCAGGCTGAAAATCTACTTTAATTAATTGTTCCCTCTCAATAATTGTAGGTCTTGCTACTGAATTTTTTAAATAGTCTTGGTTTTCAATAAATTTGATTCGTGACATCTTTTTTCTCCTGTTTGTTGTTTAATTAAAAGTCCTTTACCTCTACTTCTTTTTCTACAGTAGAGTCTTGTGTTTTCTTTGTCACTCTGGTTGATTTACCAATGACAACTCTATTACCTATATTTAATAAACCACGCTCCTGTGGATTGCAATATGTTTTTGAAAAATCTTTTTCATCACCACAGTAAGCATAAACAAACCCCTTAAAAGTATCTCCACTAGACACAGCAGTATAAAAAAGATTAAGAATATCTATCATAATTCTATTATAGACCTCACCACCAAGAAAAACTACTATATATGGAGAATGAACATCATGAATAGATGTGTACTCTGGGTGTTTGTTCATATATATATCCTTCACTTCTTCCGCAGTAAATGTTTTAACAAAATCTACCTGATTAAAATGAAGAAAATAATAAAACACTATCTCTTTCAATACAGGGCGAGAGGAAATGAAAGTAGTTAGGGGAGACCATATCACATTTTTATTAATAAATGCTTTTTCTTTTTTAATAGGGTCTGAGATGGGGAGTAAAGCAGCCATTCTACGTATTAATCTTAAACTTTGTGCATCCATAATCACTCCTATGCAACAAACACAAAGAAGCATATAACAAAAAGAAAATACCTTGTCCACAAAAAAGAAAAGACCAGAAGATTTTTCTTCTGGTCTTTTCTTTAAAACTAATTCACTGAAACATTGGGGTACATAATTGGTTTGTAGGGAAACTAATATAATTACTATTAAAGTATGCTAAAGATCTTGTGGGTTTCATATCAAAGCATTCCTTATGCATAGAGCTCAGTTGTGTCTGACAAAAAGTGATTTTTTCATAATAAAGGAAAGAAGTAACACTACTAAAATCACAATAAAGATACTGTGCTGATGCATGTGGTGAATAAGTTGTAGTAGAACAATTTAAGATTTGTTCTAATAAATAATTATCGGGATGACTGGTTGGCTTTTTATTCTCAAAAGTCACCTCAAACATCATCATACCATAATTTTCTTTTTCAACATATTTGCTTAAAAGATGTTTCACAGGATATTGCTCATTTACAAAAAGACTATAATTACCCTCAAATACAAGGGTATTCGGTCTATACTTAGAGACATAAACATCTTTTCCAACTGAATCCACCAATTTAACCACAGCTTCATACGAATTGGTGTGGTTACTTGTAGAACTAGATTGAATACGGTTTTTATTATAACAAATATTATAAGTTATTTCTACGTGATCTTGATAAAGAGAATACTGATTTTCATAAGGTGTAGAGTCTGTTGGAATTAAATGAACCTTAAAAGGATCTTTCTCAATATCATCACATCTAGTTTCAGTTGCCTTAATCGATGGCTTATAGATATAGGAAGCAGAAAAATTAAAATTAGCTGTTGCTACAGCCACATCTCTATAAGGCGACCAAGACAATATCTGAACTGTAATATCATAATTATCAAACAAATCACAAATACGATAAGTATCGGAATGTGAAATTTTAATTACTGCAAATGGTTTTTGAACACCAGCATTCTGCATTTCCTGTGGAAGGTTATGTCCTGATTCATAACGTACCAGAAAAACACCATCACCAAGATCTCTATTTACAGTGAAAATATATGTAAATGAATTAGTATACATACTAATAACGTAATCTGTAATAGACAAATTATGTGTAGCTTTATCTGGACAATCCGCATAAATACACGACTGATAAAGTTTACCTGTTGTTCTTACATTTTCAGGAATAAGGATTGGTTCGACATCAAATACTGGAAGAGTACTCACTACAGGTTCTGAATAAGTATATTTAACAGAACTTACAGGTGTAATATCTGATTTATTTAATGTGGATGTGTTATTTAAAATGATGTTACAAGAATAACAATCACAACTTTCCACTTTAAAATAGGTGTAATAACCCTCATCGCCTAAAGGTGAGTAAATCCACTGCACCGTATTAGAGTCAATTATTTTACCTACTTTAGTTTCATAAATGATGTAATCTACACCACCATCTGTTATTTTATGAATTGTTCTTGGGCCGTTTGTATATTTACCTATTTTAAATTCCCTATCAGTCGGGCAAAGCTCTTTGCATGTAGAATAATCCACCTTGCAATCATTACATCTAGGAGAACCTGTAAAAGTACCAACGACATAAATGTCTGCACAAGTATGATCACCAAGACTACCATCACACTCTTCTGTTGGTGAGTTAATTACCCCATCTCCACACTTAGGTGAAACATGACAGTCAGAAAAATCGATAATACAGGATGATGTACATCTAGGGGTTCCCATATCATAATTTGGATTATAAAAAGAACAGGATGGAATGGTAAATTGAGAACCATCACACTGTTCACCATTATTAATGATGTTATCACCACATTTTGCTATGGCGCATGAGTTTGTGCAGAAATCTGTGTTTATGGTATTACCATCATCACATTCTTCACCTTCTTCTCTAACACCATTACCACAAACAGAAGTTGGAGTTGGTGGGTCTGGAGGTGTTGGTGTTTCTTCTACACAACGTGAAAAATCTAAGCGGCAAGTATCTGAACAGATTACTAAACCATCAATATAATCACCAAAAGAAGAACAATTACCTATCTCTTTTTTGTAGTTTGGATCACATGACTCACCATCCTCTATGATACCATTACCACAAAATGCTTTAGGTGGATCTGGCTGTGTCGGTTCTGGTTGAACGGGATCTGGTTTAGTAGGTTCAGGCTGTGTCGGTTCTGGATTTATATTCGGTGTTGTCTCACAATCAGAATAATCCAAAGAGCAATTAGGTGTACATTTTACTGTACCACCATAATACCCATAATAAGAACATTCTGTTGGGAAGTTAAACAAGGTTCCATCACAGGACTCATTACCAGAGAGCTTATTATCTCCACAATAACCCGTTGTTTGTGTTGGATTATTGTCTATGTTAAGCCATCCTGTTGTATCAGTAGGTGGAACACTTGTATCTGTGCAAGCACCCATAAAAACTGAAAAAAGGACTGACCAAATCATTGTTTTCTTCATATCATAATCTCCTTATTTTTAAACAAAGTTTTTCTTTGTGTGTTTTTGTTCTACAAATTTTTTCTCTCTTATCTCTTTCTCTTATTCACTTTTCAAAGACGTTGCTTAATGGTTTAACCATCAAACAAGTAACATATAACACACAAAAATTAAATTGTCAATAGAAAAATGATGTAACTGATTTTTTTATTTTTTCTGAGTACAAAAAAGCCCTGCTTTTTAAGGCAGGGCTTAAAGAAAAGGATTGATAATTAAGCCTTAGGCGCTTCATCTGCTTTCTTTTCCTCGGAAGCAGGTTTAGCCTCATCAGCTTTCTTTTCATCGGCAGGTTTGGCCTCATCTGCTTTAGAAGCCTCTTCAGCAGGTTTAGCTTCATCTGCTTTCTTTTCGTCGGAAGGTATAGCCTCATCTGCTTTTTTATCATCTGCCTTAGCTTCGTCAGCCTTAGGAGCATCATCAGCCTTAGCTTCCTGTGCAGCCTGTGCTTCCTGAGCATTAGGCTCTTCTACTTTAACAGACTTATTTGCACAACCAGTAAGTGTTAAAACAATAACAAAAACAAAAAGAACTTTAAACATAGCGTGAATTTCTCCTACGATAAGTCTAAAAATTAGTCGGTGTCCAAAAATTAAAGATGGGAACAGAAAAATCCCCATCATACTGTATAAGATAGATTGCTAAAGAAAAAACTCCAAGCAAACATAGAAATGCAAAAACAAAAACCATATTAACCTCCTTATACCACATGTAGGTGTAGGTGGTACATAAGGTTAGATATGATATTATCTCGAAATAATCAAGTGCAGAAAAAGAGATAACATATAAGGTAAACAAAGAAGAACGAAAATTAGAAGGAATTTATCATATATGTTCTTATTCATAGTTACCCATTTCCCACATCTTATTTTTTAACATCACCATATTGCTACACTGATAACAGTTATCTGAATAATGCAATCTAACACAAGCAAGACAATTATACAGATTTGTCGAGTGATAGCAGTACACACAAGAAATAAGATAGGTAGAAAAATAACAATTTTTACAATATTTAGAATGTACCAGACCAACACTTCTTTTAGAAAAAGAAGAAGATACAGACTGATATAATTTATAACTATAATAACATGCTACACAATTATGACAGTCTAAACATCCTATACAAGCATAATTAGTTGGCCTCGATATACCTAGTATCTTCGGTGGTTTTCTGTGTAGCTTCATCATCTAACATTTTATAATATTTAAATGTATTACTTATGATATTACTATTTTTAGTAGGCTCTTTATAAGGTTTATATTCCTTATAAAGAACCACAAAACAAAAAACTATAAATAAACCGATTATGATATGATAAACTCGCAATCCTTTGCTCCTAATATCAACTAATCATCACAAAGAATATGAGAAGCACACACAGAACCTACTGTATATTTCTTTCTATTCTTTCCTTTTAATACCACAACGGTTGTAATATCTCTATCACAAACAGAACACTTTTTAGACTCTTTTACTTCCTATGTATCCACTTCCACATACTTCTGATTAGGAATCTTTGTTTCCTCTTTGACATGTTTTAGTTTAACCATAACTAATCCTCCTCATAAAAGTAAGGCTCTAATAAATCATGTACTCTACCAGTAGTATACTCTAAAAGGTTTTGACCTCTTGAATCTCTCCATCTTGTTGGGTCATAACCTCTATCTAATATACATTTCATAGCAGTATAATTACAGAGAGCATACATTAAAGTTCGTGTATCAATAAAAATATAATTATCAAAAAGAAAGTTTAACATATCCGAGTCACTCAACCACTTTAAAACATCTTCAGTAATGTTATAAGTTAATTTAGCTCCTTTCTTTATTAATAAGTCAACTAATTTAGTACTTCCACTTAAAATCGCTTTTTTTAAAGGAAGATCACCATGTATTGATTTATTTAAATCCATATTTATATTTGTATTTATAATACTTTCTGCTAAAGGAATATTATCATTTTCAATAGCACTTATAAGGTCTAATACAGGATCATTCTTTATATTAACCTCTGGTATTTGTGGTAATATAATACCATAATCATCTAACTGATTCTTAGAATCTCCAATCTGTGTATCATCCTCAGACCAAATAGAATGTATCTTTTTATCCTTAGTTTGAAGGATACAATATTTCTCCTTACTACCATCTTTAGTAATATAGAAATAATACCCTCCATCTAAATTATTATCTTCTATATAATCATTGAAATATTCCTCACCCCTTCCTTCATGTCCGGGATAACGTCCAGTAATACACCACTTTGTACCTTTTCCATACAATTTGGCCGCTGGATATGTTGTTATTCTATAAACTACCCAATCATTATCTTCATATAATTTTTCTGCACCCTCTGTTTTATCCTGCTTCTTTTTATCTGATTTGGACTGAAAGGAATTAACAAAGTCTTGAACATCCTTCTTGTCCATTTTTTTTAACTTGGAGAAATCCTTATAATCATTCTGATCTTTAGAAATACGATCCCTAATCTTCATATAGTCATCAAACAGTTTATCCCCTAAATAATTCTTAAGATCATCTAAATCTTTCTTAGCTTCTAAATAAAGGTCTGACTCAAACACTCTTCTTAACTTCACCATATCATATCTCCTTTATTTTTATTATAAAGATTTTAATATACCTTCAGCTATACCTTTAGCTAAAGCTATTCTATAATCCTCAGAATTATACATCAAAGAAACTTCTTGTGGGTTTGACATAAATCCACACTCTACTACTATACTAGGCATTGTTGTATGACGCAAGGTATAATATACAGTAGTAACTTTTACACAACGTGATTTAATAGGTTGCTCTTTACCTTTAATATTTAATTTATAATCTTTCACTCTATTCATAATAGAACTTTGGATATTGTTAGCTAAATTCTTTGGCTCTGGTTTAGAGGAGTCATAACACCACGTTTCTACACCGTTAGGGTCTTCACTATTACAAGAATTACAGTGAATAGAAATAAAAAATTTAGACTTTGCATTATTAGCTATCTTACATCTATCAGACAAAGACACATCTTTGTCTGTTGTTCTAGTCATCAAAACATCAACTAAAGGAATATGATTTTCTGGACAAAAATCATTCAAGACATATTCATGATTCTCTTTAGTGGCATAAAGAAGATAATCTCTAACTTTTAAAGAAATATCTAATACAATATCTTTTTCTTTGTAGCCATATTTGGAAGATACTGCACCGGGCTGTTTTCCACCATGACCGGGATCAATACAAATATTTATTTTACTAACCATATATAAACCTCCATATCATAATCACCTTATTTTTTAGATAATTATAATATGGAGAGTTTAATTATTTATTTATCATCTCTCCAAGGCAATGCATAGAAATTCGTTTCTTGTGAAGGATCATTGAATACTACTTTAGCAGTAAAGATTGTTGTATATGTCTCATCCTGATATTGCTTAAATAACAACCTACCATGGACAAGAGCTAAATTAGTATTTACAAAGTACCAAGACCCATTTCCATACTCCATACTGGAGTATATATTTAAAGTCATTGTCTCTCCATAAGTCCGTGGCATTACATAATACACACTTGATAAAGAATCAAAAAATCCTTCAGGTAATGGATCAGATAAATCTGGATTAGCTTCAAAATCCTCTAAGTGACCCCAAGTAACGTTACCATCTATTTCATTTTCCCAATGCCTTTGAGTACCGTCATAATCAGCTAAAGCTAAAGGAAAAGAACTACCTTTCCAGCCACTACCTCTTCCACCACCATTTTTACCAAAAGAAACTCTACCACTAGAGTCTACGGTGGATTTTTCTGAACCAAACATTAAATCTAAATCGTAAGGGAAAGACATATTAAAACATCCTTATTTATATAAAAATGATGGGAAATTATTACTATCTATATCGTCTATAGACCAAGTATCCGGGTCGTCTAAAACCAAATCTCCTGTTATAATAGGTGTAGGAACACTCATATCTTCTGTCCAATAATAAAACGTATAAACAGGATCATTAGGATGTGCCTCAAACAAAAAACCCATATCTACGGAATCTGAAGAATCTTTATATTCATAATATAAATTCATAGAAGATGGTAATTCTGTAATTGGCCATGGTTCATACTTTAATGTTGGTTTTGTTGCCCACCAATCTTTAACTATTTGTGGAGCATTTTCATCTTAGGTAACATTCTCTAAATGTGCCCATATTATTTGATTTCCATTATCTATCGAAGGAGCCTGAAAATTATAATGTTTACTAGCTAAAGGAAAAGATCTACTTTTTGATGGATCTGAGCCACCCCCATTTTTACCAAAAGATGTTCTACCTTTAGAATCAGCAGTACTCTTCTCAGAACCAAACATTAAATCTAAAGTATATGGAAAAGACATATTAAAACCTCCAAATAAAACAAAGGGTTAGGGATGAAACACTAAAACTAGATATTAGTATTCCATTCATAACCCTAAATAAATTTATAGTATAAATGAGTGTTAGAAGAACTAGCACTCTACAAAATATTCATCACCAAATATCTCCATTAGTTCTTCTTCAGTAAAATATTCCAGTCTCATATCCTTTACTTTATTTTCTACCTCTTCATTGATCTCTAAATTATATTTATGTGCATATAAATCATCCTCTAGCAAAGAGGCTTCATTCAAATAATTCAATATCCAGCCTAACTTCCAGTTAAAGTATAATGTTTTAGCATACTCTGTTTTTTTAGACTTAAGAGAATTAATTAGAGGCATATATTCTTCTTGAAATAGGTTTAGAATATTTAGTGATTGTAAATGAACATTACCTTTTCTTAAAATAAGTAAAGACCTACATAATTCATTAATATTATTATGTAATTTAGTATCCACAGAAAGTATCATAGATATTGTTTTAGCATCTTCCTTAAGATCATCATTAGAGTCCTCCTTAACCACTCTTTGTAAATAATAGGAAGGATTATAACATGAATAAATCCTCTCTATCTGCTCTACTGCATTACCTATTGATACTTCTTTTTCACTCATTTTTATTCCTTATATTTTGTGACAAATACACTGATTTTTCTTTTAGCACAGTAAAAAGTGTTATGCAAGACTTTTTTTCATATCATAATTTTTTATTTTTAATTAAAGAATTCCTTTTCGATACATCATACCATATTCCTGTTCCATTATTTCTTTTATCTGTTCTGATCTACGATCTTCTTCAAACAACCAAGAAGAATCTTCTGTAAAGTGAGCAATATTACCATTTGAATTATAATAAGATAAAGACAAAGTATCTTCATTATTTATTACTTTTTCCTTAGATTCAAAAGCATTATATAAAGCACCAACCACACTATCACATAAGTCTTTTGTGTACCCATGTGCAGTATCTAAAATATGATCTACTTTATGTTTTTGTCTATTATGCTGTAAATTAAATAACTCATACTCTATAGCTTGAGCAAACTGCATATTAAAACGAACAGTACCTAAATACATCTGATCTACAAAAAATAAATAAGCATTATCTGTCCTATCCACAGACTGTGTTCTTATAGGAAACCCTAATTCTTGTAGACGCTGTTGACTAGAAGAGGACTGAAAAGAATCATAACTAATCATACCAAATGTAATATGGAGTTTATCTCTCATGTAAATAATAAACTCTTCCACGCGTGCTATAGAAATCTTTTTAGGTGGTGGTGGGGGCAAAATTCTTAAACAAAAATCATAATAATAAATAGGCCGTTTAACACCATCAACTTCTTTCTCACCAAACTTATAACAACATGATATACCTGTGGTATCTGTAGACAAACTTAAGTCTACATGAATAAATCTAGGGCATTCTGGATGTAAAAAAGGAATACCTGAAAGGTAGTACATAATAGAGTTTTGTGGAGAATCATTTTGTGTTTCTATAATAAATTCATTCTTAGTAAATAACGTAGGTAAGGTGTAATCTATACAAGAATCAAAGACTGTTCTATTATTAAATAACCCACCAGAGTTCTGAATAGAGAATCCTGACACATCCTGAATAGACTTTAATAAATTAACCTCATACTGTCTTTTAAATTCTACAGGTACATCATCAACTAAAACACGAAGATCGTTTGGTAATTGTGCTACAGCATCAGGGATGCTCATATTAGGATTTACTCTAATATTTAATTTAGCAGTTAAATCCATCACATCATTAATAATAAAAGGATCTGTTTTGTCATTACCACAAAACACATAAAATCTTTCTTCTGAATATGTACCTTTAGGTCTCACATCCCATACTCTAGCTCTATAATATTTAATTGTAGGATCTATTAAAGACCTTTTCTTTAATTCCTCTGTATAACCTGATGAGTATGTACTTGAAGATACTACAATGGAAAGAGATCTATTCTTTCCATTTGTCATGAATCGTGATTGCTGACGTGCTATAAGACTTCTATGTAAATCAGATACCTCAGACATATCCGTAGAATTACCACTAGCATCACTAAAGAAGTTTGCTTCATCGATTAGCGACGCTGCGACATCTAAACCTATCGCGTCACCAGTCCCAGACCCATAAAGCACCAAAACGTTCTTAGGGAATCTTAATTCATCATTAGCACGTTCATATCTAGGGAAATTATCTTGAAAATAAGGTATAGCATCTATAGTTTCTCTTAATTTTCTGAATGTCGTATTCTTAACTTGTTTCTTAGTGATACAGAACAGGAGTAGAACTAAGGCGGACGTATCCATTCTTAAACCGAGGTGTCTATGAATGTTATCATAGCAGGATAGTTCATATAAAAAACGAACCATTAAATAAACACCAGCAGTTGATTTACCCGTTCCCAATCCTCCGCCTGCTATACAAATATTATATCTTAACTCACCATCCCCTTTAAAAACATCATCAATGACTTTAATCCAAAACGGATATAAAGCTAACCCTTGCTGTCCTACATAATAAGGGTCTTTCACCCACTCTTTTACAGGTATTATAGGGCGAATTAAATCCTCTCTTTTCTGCGTAGAAAGATGACTAAATAATTTAGAAAAAATAAAATCTCTGTCTATATTTGTGTTTGTTGTTTTTTGCTTAATTTTAATATCAGTAATTGGTTTAGAAGAAGGATCTATTTTCTTTTTACGTCCCATAATATAATCACCTAAATTTAATTATTTCATTTACTAAAATATGCTAAAAGAAAAGCCCACAATCTGTAGGCTTTTCTTTATTGTCTAATATATACTATTTATTTTTTATTTTTAAAAGACTTTTAATAAGAAATCTACTTAAGTTTTGAACTTAGGAAATTAAACAAAGATCCTACTTTAGTAGAATAAGATTCTTTCTTTCCTTTTTCTCGCATAAAGAAGAAAATCAAGTCTGCTATAGCATTCTTAAGGTCTTTAAATTCCTGTGTATCTTTTATATTCTCCAATAATTCTTCTTCAGATTTTAATGCTTTTTCAGCTTTAGAGGCTGCTTCTTTTAGTGCAGGTTGATATTTAGTACGAGCCAATTCAAAGAACTTTCTAGCTTCCTTATCTTTAAATTCTTGTTTATATTTTTCTAACTCATCAAAACAAAAATTTAAGTAGTCACGAACGTCTAAAAGAGTAGAAGAAATTAAACCATCCAGCATATCTTAAATCTCCTATTTAAAAAGAAAAAGTGCCTATTAAGACACTTTTTAGATATAATCAGGAGTCTGATTTTATGGAGATTAACTGTTCTTTTAATTCCTCAAGACTATCAGGTGATAAATTCTTTAATAAGTTATATACTTCATCAACCTCTTTATTAGTAGCTTCTTGCTGTATCTGCATAGACACCTTACGAGCCAAATCCAAGATTTCTATTGTAGCAGATTTAGCTTGTTTATAATTTTCTTTTAAAGTTTCATTATCAAGATTAAGAAGGTTTTTCTCATCAAAAAGAACCTCCTCAGCTTGAATAACATAATTAGTTAATTTCGTTAAACGTTTAAGATTAAGAGCTGAGTAGAAAGCTATAAAAGCATTTAAACGACTTACCAATGTTGGCAGATTTTGAACAAGATCCATGGGTAAATCTTTCAGTACATCTTTTAATTGTACTACTGTAGCCTCTGGTAACTCTTCTTCCGGTGGAGCTTTTTTAGCCTTTGTTCTTATCCTACCCATTGTTATCTATCTCCATTTCTTCTAAGATATCACCGCCCTGTTTCTTAAGTTCTTCATGTACAGTATGAATTATTGTATTGATAACACTAGGATTTTTCTTATATTTCTTAGCTAGATAATCTAACTCATAAATATAGGAGTCATTGTAAATCTTTAAATAATCAGCACGTATAAGTATTTTTGATATACTTGGAACATGCAAGTCTTCACCTTGAAAAATATCAAGAAAAGGTAAAAATTTATCCCCTAAAAAATTCTCTAAAACACGAAAAGAATTTGTACCTGATAGATTATCTAATAAGTCTGCAAGCTGACCTTTTTCTTTAGGAGACATATTAGCTAATTTTAATAATTTACCCGGTTCTTTCATTGAAAGCTCTCCATATCATAATTTTTTATTCTACCATATCATAATTTCTAAGTTTAAACAATTATGATATGGGAATAGGTGTTGTAGAGAAGTAGCGCCATAATTCTAATGACAACAAATGAGCCTCTTCAAGAGTGTTATATTCATAGAAAATATCATCGAAGATATACTCATCAGACATTTGTGTATCCAGTATATCATCCTCTGTAGGAACAGCCTTACGTCTATGATAAAGATAATTAGATACAGTATTCCTACCTCTAGTAAATAATACGTTTCTAATGGAACGAGGAACATCATTTCCGGCTTCTAAAATAAGAAGAAATTCAGCTAAATCTGTTATAGCTAAAGAAATTAAATCCTCTGTATCATATGTCCTATAGTATCTAAAAACTATAGTCTTAGCTAGAGATTGAATGTATTTCCATCCATACTCAGTAATACGAGAACCTACTATAAAAGAATCCAAACTATTTGCATTAGTCTGCCGTGACACTTTACTCCCTCCTAAAAAGCCCCATAAAAACAAAAATATTACTAGACATAGTATCTAACTCTCTCTAGCTATAAGCTGATAAAGAGCCAACATAGCAGTCTGAGCTTGAGTTGAATTTTGAAAAGAAGCTATTACCCATTCTGATATACACATCTTAACTATATTCACAAGCAACTGTCTGTTTTTAGAAAAAGCAGACACTATCTTTTTCATATTATCATCTTTTGCATAAGAAATGTCAACACTAGATCGCATTAAATTTAAAAAATATTCCTGCCAATCATATTTTAAATTAGATACTGGCAATCTGGACAAAGTACTTACAGCTTCTAAAATACCAACCTTATCTTTTTTCAATAAAGATGTGAGATAATGGTTTAAAGATGAAGTAGTGGGAACATCAGAATTTAAAAACTCTTTTTCACCAATAAGATTAACTTTATCTAAAAGCATATGAGCATCCCGCATAACACCTCTGCTACGAGATACTATTAAATCTAAGGCTTCTTCTGATAAAGATAAACCTAAAGAAGTAGCATGTTTTATAATATTAGACCTAACCTCTTCAGGGGTTTTAGTTGTAAATACAAGCTCTAAAGACCGAGATCTGATTGTAGGTAATAATTTATCAGGGTCTGTTGTTGCTAAAATAAAATATACTCCTTTTGGAGATTCTTCAAATACCTTAAGAAGAGCAGACATAGCACTCCTAGACATTGTATGTACCTCATCTAAGGTTATTACTTTATTATAAGATTTAGAAGTAGCTATAAAAGAATCTCTAAGTTCACGTATAGCATCTACATTACCCATAGCTGTAGAGTCATATTCTGTATACCAAGGTACAGAATCCAAATTAGCTGTACAAGCAGGGCATGTACCACAAATATCATTTTCTTTTAAGTTTTTACAATTTAAAGCTCTAGCAAAAAGACGAGCTGACGTAGTGTTATGTGTTACAATATAATCATTAGTTAAATACAGATGCTCTGGGTTATCTACCAGAATACATTGCATTTCACACTCACCTATTTTTTCTAAAGATTCTATTTTAGTAAAAGGTTGATTATTATCAGGTACATATTTATTTGTTTTTTCTTCATAAGCGTTAGGAATTAAAACCTCATAGACTAAACCATACTGAACAAGAAAACGTAAAGAAAGAGTCTGTAAATTATAGTTTACATCATAAAAAGACCATAGGTGATCTAAACAACAACATGTCTCTCTACCATCTCTAAATTTTATTTTATAATTATCCTTAACACCTTGTGAATATACTCCTAACACCTTAGTAGGATTCATACATCTATCTAAAACAAAGTCACCTACTTTTATATCTCCTAAATAAGAAGTACCACTAGGCGTTAATATTTTAGTATTTAAAGGTTGAGCTTTACCGGAACCATAGTTACCCTGTAGTAGAATAGTGGATGGGCCTTTATTAGGATCTTTTGCCAAAGCCATAAGGATTTTGTTATTTAGTTGGTTTCCTACAACATCAGAAAAGGTTTGTGGTCTAAGAGATTGTATTAACATATCATAATTCCGTTATTATTTTCAAATTTTGTTTAATGTACATGCTTTCTATATCATACTGGGTGTAATCCATAGAGCATAGAAGTTGTAAAGTGTCTCCAAAATCCTTTTTACCTAAGGGAACCTCCATTTTCTTTACTCTACCTTTATATTTAAAGAAAAGATTTCTGTATGCATTATTTCCTGCATCATCATTATCAAACCCTACAATAACAAAAGGAGATGTACTAAACAAGAAATCCAATGTACTATTGGAAACTGTAACACCTAAAGTTGCTATAACATAAGGATAAAAAGAACGCAAGAAATCTGAGTCTAAACAAGACTCGACAATAACCCATGGTTCATTATACTTTTTATTGTTTACTCCTGCACCATAAGGAATA
>Ga0326514_10000761_pt1 | contig 21378 bp, 17 predicted proteins | sample 3_2548_0518_D_FD_203653 | JGI IMG/M metagenome (GOLD analysis project Ga0326514, IMG submission 203653) | Bovine rumen microbial communities from UC Davis, California, United States - 3_2548_0518 | ecosystem: Host-associated > Mammals > Digestive system > Stomach > Rumen | place: USA... | reverse complement strand
ATACCTTCTCGCTGCGTGTGGCTCACTACAAGGCCAACCCCAAGGCCTGCATCTATTTCTGCGATGCCGAAGGCTTCAAGGGCATGATGTTGCGTGGCACGATGGAGGTGCTGACCGACGCCAAGAGCAAGGAGATGATTTGGCGCGAGGGCGACACACAATACTACCCAGGCGGCGTCACCGACCCCAACTACTGCGTGCTGAAATTCACCGCCACGGATGGCCGTTTCTACAGCGACTTCTATCCGAGGAGCTTTGTGTTTGAGTAAGGTTTGTTGATGAAATCCCTGCCAAATGCTATATCGGCACTTCGATTTTTAGGGGCCGTTTGCCTTCTATTTTTCAGAGTCGAGAGTTGTGCTTTCTGGGTCATTTATTTCGTCTGTGGCCTAAGCGATATGTTAGACGGGTATCTTGCCCGAAAACTCGGATGCGAAAGCAAAACGGGTGCATTGTTGGATAGTTTGGCAGATTTGGCCTTCGTGATATGTTGCTGCTTTAAATTGATACATGTTTTGGTATTCCCAAAATGGTTGTGGATCTGGGGCGGGGTGATTGTCGCCATCAAGGTCATCAACCAAATCTCCGCTTTGGCGATGTACAAGAAATGCCTTTTTCCTCACACCTTTGCAAATAAAATGACGGGGTTTCTGCTTTTTGTTGGAGTTCCTTTGACGGTATTTTTGGAATCGATTGTTCCAATGGTCATTATAGCCGTTGTCGCAACATTTGCCGCTGTTCAAGAGGGGTATTTCATCAGAACAAGGTTGGAGAAACCATGAATTTGTCGTATCTTTGCAAGCAAATTATCTTATCATGCGAAAACCATTAATCCTATTGCTGACCCTCCTTGTCTTGGCCTCATGCAGCGACCCCAACGCAAGGTATGTCAAGAAAGCCATCCACATCATGGACAAGCACGGCATCTATGCCCAAGGTCCTGAATGGGAAAAAGCCAAACAAGAAGCGCTCTCGGCAAAGCCTACAAATCTTGAAGAGGCACAAGAAATTGTCGTCCAAGCTGGCAAGGTGGCTGGAGGCAAGCATACCTACCTGATGACCACAGATGAAGTGACAGTGAACGACACTTCCTCATGGGAAATGCCGACGGCTAAGTTGCTGGAAAACAACATTGCTTTCATCAAGTTACCAGCGTTCTCTGGAAATGCGGAAGAGGGCATCAAATATGCCAATACGGTGCTTAACAACCTTCCCGATGCCCTGCAAGGTGCCATTATCGACCTGCGCGGCAACCGGGGAGGCAACATGTATCCGATGATTGCCGCCGTCCATCGGTTCCTTCCCGATGATGCCATCCTGAAATTCTCTTCGCGCAAAAGGCCAATGAACATCAACACTTTCTTTGTCATGCAATCGGTTGGATTGGAGAAACAAACGGCCATCGCTTGCCCTGTTGCCCTACTGACCGACGATTGGACAGGCAGTTCGGGCGAGGCTGTATTGATTTGCTTTAGAGGACTGGAAAACACGCGCACTTTTGGTGCTCCTACCGCAGGTTATTGCTCTTGCAACCAGCCTTTTGCGCTCCCTGAAGGCTCTCAACTTGTGCTCACCATTGGCGAAGACATTGCCCGCACAGGAGAAGCATTTTGCGACGATCCCATCACCCCTGATGTGCTGACAGAAACACCCTTTGAGGATGCCTTAGAGTGGCTTAACAAAAATCTTTGCCGTTGAAAAGGCAGGTTTGAGAAAAGAAAACAACAATAAACAAACAAGAAATGGAACAAAAGTTTTGTCAGAGCTGCGGAATGCCGCTCACCAATGAAATCCTCGGCACCAATGCCGACGGAAGCAAGAACGAGGATTATTGCATGTATTGCTACAAGGATGGCAAGTTCACCCAAGACTGCACGATGGACGAGATGATTGAGTTTTGCGCCCAGTTCGTGGATGAAGTGAACAAAAACATGCCCAAGCCCATGACCAAGGACGAATACAAGGGCATGATGAGGCAGTATTTCCCGATGCTCAAGCGTTGGAAACAATGAATTCATGGCACAAAGGACAGCAATAATCATCGGTGCGGGCATCTCCGGGCTCACTGCCGCCGTCTATCTTCAACGTTCAGGCATCCAGACGCTTATCCTGGAGAAAGCCGCTGGTCCGGGAGGGGTTTCCACCAGTTGGAAGCGCAAAGGCTACACTTTCGAGGGCGGCATCCACTGGCTCATTGGTGCCAAGAAGGAGATTCCCTTGCATCAGGTTTGGTTGGAGACTGGCGCCTTGCAGGAAAACAATCCCGTCCATTTCAAAGACCCCATCTACACGTTGGTGGACGAAAAAGGTACCATGCCCCTGTTTCGCGACTTGCACGGATTGGAAATCACAGGCCTTCGAGACCGATTGGCCTTGTGGCGACTTCGTTTTCATTTGGCCTGTTTCAAGCATTTCCATCAGCCTATCGGTGATTTGCGTGGTCTGAAAGTAAGATACCCTAAGCCGCTTTCCATTTGGGAATATGTCAAGATGCTACCTGCCGTCCTCGTCACGCCTTTTTTGATGGCGCAATCGGCTCGTGCCTACACCAAATGGTTCAAAAGCCCTCGGATAAGGGCTCTTTTGGCCGCCGTTGTGGAGCCTGACATCAATGCGCTTTCGTTTATCTACACCCTCGGCACCTTCCAAGTGGGCGACAGCGGCTATCCAAAAGGTGGTTCTCTGCGCATGGCCCAAAACATGGCCGACACATTCACAAGTTGCGGTGGAGAAATCCGATACCAAACCCCTGCCGCTGAGATTTCTTTCGAAGGAAAGCAGTGGTCGGTTCACACCAAAGACGAAGTGCTTACGGCAGATGTTGTAATCGTTTCGGCGGATGCCCGAAGTGCCATCGATACGCTTTTCAAGGAGCCTTTGCAGGATGGCTGGGCCAAGAAGATGCGGTCGGGGCTTAGGACAACCCAGTGCATGTTCCTCGGTGTCGGCGTAAAGGCCGACTTGTCCTCATGGCCTCGCTCCATGCAAATTGTGCTGCCTCGGCCCCTGAATGTCGCCGGACGCACCTACAAAACAATTGTCGTGAACAACTATGCCACAGAGGAGGGCTATGCACCTGAAGGTTGTAGTGTCATCACATGTCTGCTTCATGGTCCCACTTACGGGTATTGGAAAGCGGCCAAAAACGAGGGCTGCTATGCGGCCAAGAAAAAAGAAGTGATGGAGGATTTCATTGAAGCCATCAGCGAGGTGATTCCCGAAATCAGGGATACCGTTGCCGTTACCGACATGGCCACTCCCCTCACCTACGAGCGTTATTGCAGCACCTTCGAGGGAAGCTATATGACGGACTGGCCGCCTTTCCGACGCTTGTATCACGCGCCTGTCCACTATCGCGAAGGCCTGTATTTCACGGGACAACGGACAGCCTATTCCGGCGGACTTCCCCCGGCAGCCGAAAGCGGTCGCACCACCGCCCAAACCATTTGCAAAGACCTTGGCGTGGAGTTCGTCGGGGCTTAAGTCAAATTCAAATGAAACAAAGAATCAAATAATTGCCGTATTATTGCAACTTTAAAAACACCATGCAAACCGAAAGAATCCTACTCCGCCCTTGGCGCGATGATGACGCCGAGACCCTTTTCAAATATGCCTCCGACCCCGATGTAGGCCCTCGCGCCGGCTGGCCGCCTCACAGTTCCGTTGAAATGAGTTTGGAGGTTATCCGAACCGTGTTCAACAACGCCACAACTTGGGCCATCGAACTCAAAGCGACGGGCGAGGCCATCGGCTGCATTGGCTATCTCCCTGCAAAAGGCTGTCCTATTCCCGCCCGCGAAGGCGAACCGCTTGTAGGCTATTGGATTGCCAAGCCCTATTGGAACCAAGGCATCTGCACTGAGGCATTAAGATTGGTGATTGATCATATCCGCAAAACAACCGACATCAAGTCGCTCATCTGCGGGCATTTTGTCGACAACCCCGCCTCGGGTCGCGTGATGGAGAAGTGTGGTTTTGTGGCCACTGGAGAAACCTATTTTGATGATACACAATACCAAAGCAAGGGCAAGCCGATTAGGGTGTTGAGGTTGGTTTTTTTTCCCCTATCTCCCAATATGGAAAAGGTTTTCACTAAATGAAGCGGCGTTTCGACAGGCTCAACGACCTTGACAGACCGTGTTTCTTTAGGGTCCCTGAGCCTGTCGAAGGGCCCGCATCAAAAACAACAGAATGATGAATTTAGACTCAAAAATACCCGCTGGTCCGCTGGCTGAAAAGTGGACGAATTATAAGGCTTCGCAGAAATTGGTCAATCCAGCCAACAAGCGCAAACTCGACATCATCGTGGTCGGCACTGGTTTGGCTGGTGCCTCGGCAGCTGCCTCGCTTGGTGCCATGGGCTTCAATGTTAACATCTTCTGCATCCAAGACTCGCCCCGCCGCGCCCACAGCATCGCTGCCCAAGGCGGCATCAACGCGGCCAAGAACTACCAAAACGACGGCGACAGCGTGGAACGCCTCTTCAGAGATACCATCAAGGGCGGCGACTACCGTGCCCGCGAAGCCAATGTATATCGTTTGGCTGAGGTCAGCGGTGCCATCATCGACCAATGCGTGGCGCAAGGCGTGCCTTTCGCTCGCGACTATGGCGGGATGCTCGACAACCGTTCCTTTGGTGGCGCACAAGTGAGCAGAACCTTCTACGCCAAAGGTCAAACGGGACAACAATTATTATTAGGTGCCTACGGTGCCCTAAGCCGCGAAATCGCCCGAGGCACGGTGAAACTGCACACGCGCTGCGAGATGATGGACTTGGTCGTGATTGACGGTCGCGCCCGAGGCATTATTGTTAGAAACTTGGTCACCGGCGACTTGGAACGCTATGCGGCTCATGCAGTGGTGTTGGGTACTGGCGGTTACGGTAATCTCTATTACCTTTCCACCAACGCAATGAACAGCAACGGCAGCGCGGCGTGGGTGTGCCATCGCAAGGGAGCCGCTTTTGCCAACCCCTGCTATGTGCAGATTCACCCGACCTGCATCCCCGTCCACGGCGATTACCAAAGCAAACTCACGCTGATGAGCGAAAGCCTCCGCAACGACGGGCGTATTTGGGTGCCCAAGAAAAAGGAAGACGCCGAAGCCATCCGCGCGGGCAAACTGAAACCCACCGAGATACCCGAAGAAAACCGCGACTATTACTTGGAGCGCCGCTATCCAGCCTTCGGCAACCTTGTCCCGCGTGACGTGGCCAGCCGTGCCGCCAAGGAACGCTGCGATGCAGGCTATGGCGTAGGTACAGGCTATGCCGTCTATCTCGACTTCGCCGATGCCATACAACGCCTTGGAAAAGAGGCTGTTGAGCAGAAATACGGCAATTTGTTCCAAATGTACCAAAAAATCACCGACGAGAACCCTTACGAGACCCCGATGATGATCTATCCCGCCATCCACTACACCATGGGCGGCCTATGGGTCGACTACGAGCTGCAGACCACCATTCCAGGACTCTTTGCCGCTGGCGAGGCCAACTTCAGCGACCACGGCGCCAACCGCCTCGGTGCATCTGCCTTGATGCAGGGTTTGGCCGATGGTTATTTCGTCTTGCCCTACACCTTGCAGAATTATTTGGCCGACCAAATCAAGATAGGCAGGATTTCAACAACATTGCCTGAATTTGACGCAGCGGAAATGGCTGTGCGGCAACGCATTAATAAACTTCTTCAAATCGGTTCAGAAAAAACACTCAACTCTAAACACTCAACTCTAAACTCCACCGACCACTATCACAAAGCATTGGGCAAGATTATGTGGGAGTACTGCGGCATGGCCCGCAACACCGAGAGCCTCAACAAAGCGAAGAAGCTGGTCTCAGAATTGGAAGATGAGTTCTGGAAAAAGGTCTTCATCCCAGGCACTTCCAATGAGTTTAATCCTGAGTTGGAGAAAGCCTATCGACTTGAAGATTATTTCGAGCTGGCACAACTCGTCATCGACGACGCCATGCACCGCGAGGAATCGTGCGGCGGCCATTTCCGCACCGAGCACCAGACCGAGGACGGCGAGACCCTCCGCGATGACGAACATTTCATGTATGTGGCCGCGTGGGAATACCAAGGCCACGGCCAGCCGGAAACGATGGAAAAGGAGCCGCTGGTCTATGAACATATCCAAATCGCAAAACGTAATTACAAGTAAGCCATGAAGTTCACATTACATATTTGGCGTCAGGAGAACGCCCGCGCCAAGGGCCATTTCGAGACCTATCCTTTGGAAGGCATCTCGCCCGAATGCTCCTTCCTTGAGATGCTTGACATCCTGAACGAGCAGCTCATCAACGACCACATTGCCCATCCCGTGTGCTTCGACAACGACTGTCGCGAGGGCATCTGTGGCATGTGCGGACTCTATATCAATGGCCGTCCTCATGGCAACGACGACGGCATCACCACCTGCCAGTTGCACATGCGTAAGTTCCATGATGGAGACGACATCTGGATCGAGCCTTGGCGCGCCAAGCCGTTCCCTGTCATCCGCGACCTTGTGGTGGAGCGTTCCGCCTTCGACAAGATTATCCAAGCGGGAGGCTACATCAGCACCACCACGGGCGGTGTGCCCCAACACCATCGCAATTCCGAAGCATAAAGCCGACATGGCCATGGATGCCGCATCTTGCATCGGTTGCGGTGCCTGTGTGGCGGCTTGTAAGAATGCCAGTGCCATGCTGTTTGTGGGTGCCAAAGTCAGCCATTTGGCTTTGTTGCCGCAAGGACAAATAGAGGCCGCCGACCGCGTTCACAAGATGGTCTGCAAGATGGACGAATTGGGCTTTGGCAGCTGCACCAACACCTACGCCTGCGAGGCCGAATGCCCGAAACTCATCAAGCGGCAGAACATCTCAAGGCTCAATAGGCATTGGATTGGAGCGTTGTTTGGAAGGGATAGAAAATAATCGGTTTTATTGAAGTCACTTTACTACCACTTTCTGTATCAATCTGTTACCATTCCAACGGATGATTACCTTGTTTGGCAGGTCTTCTGACTCGCCCAAGCCTATCGCCTTCCCATACGGATGGGCTATACAATTGCCAAAGCCAAAACATTATTTCGGGGTGATAGGCAAGCGTACAGAAATATTCCCTATTTTTGCCGCCGATTTGTGGTGTCCCTTGCGGACTCAATAGGGAATCGGGTGAAAGTCCCGTACAGTTCCCGCTGCTGTGATGGCCAATCGCCTGCCACTGTGCCACTGAAAGCCTTGTCTTTCGGGAAGGCGGCAGAAGCGAGGCCTCAGTCAGAAGACCTGCCTCAAGTCGCGAAACAAGGCTTCCGGGAATTGGAGCAGGGATTCTATATTTAAAAGGTATGCCCTACCGAGGGCATTATCTTCGTTTTAGGTATTCCAACATTTTTCCAGAGGTTTTGAGGTAATGAATTGAATGTCAAACCTTTAAACTTTTCTATTATGTATTCAAAATTTTTTACGCGATTGTTCCTATTGATAGGAATGATTGGACAATTTTCGGTTCCCTTGAGGGCCGATGAGATTCAGATTGGGACAGAAAATAGTACGGACTACAACTTGCCAACCCATTCTAACTACGACTACTCTCTGACACAGCAGATTTACACTGCTGAAGAGATTGAAACTGCTGGAGGTGGTGATGGCACCATCAACAGCATCTCTTTTTACAACGCGGGTTCGGAGAAAACACGCACTCTTGATGTTTATTTGGCCAACACCGACAAGGCTTCTTTCGCCAATTCGTCGGATTGGATTGCCATCACTTCAAACAACCTCGTCTATAGTGGAAGCGTGACGTTCACGGCTGGTACTTGGACAACAATTACGTTTACTACGCCTTTTGCCTATGACGGTTCAAATCTTGCCGTCATTGTGGACGACAACACTGGAGGTTACAGTTCTGGATTGAGTTGCCGAACTTTTACCGCATCTTCTACTCAAAGCATTTACAGCCGTCGCGACACTAACAACATTAATCCTTCCAATCCTATCAATGGTACTCCCGTCACGACCAAAAACCAAATCAAGTTAGACATCGAGTTTGCCTCTGAGACCTGCGCCAAGCCCAAAAACTTCAACGCCACCAACATCACAGCACACACAGCCACGCTAACTTGGACTGCTGGTGCGGAAAGCCAAAGCAATTGGGAAGTCTTTGTGACCACAGACGCTACAGTTGTTCCCGACGAGAACACCTCACCCACCTATCATGTCACGACTTGCAGCAAGGCATTGACCAATCTGACTGCACAAACCACCTATTATGCGTATGTCCGTTCCGCTTGCGGCGGTTCTGACGGCAACAGCAAATGGGCAAAAAAGGTCTTCACCTCCACCCGCGAAGCCTTAGCTGTGGATGCGAGCCACCCTTACTCACAAGACTTTGAGACCAACAACGATTGGGGTTTCACCAACGGTGACCTCACCAACAAATGGTGCTGGGGCAGCGCCACCGACAACGGCGGTTCGAAAGCCATGTACATCTCGAACGACAACGGCACGAGCAATGCCTACACCCTCAGCAGCACTACCGTGGTTTATGCCTCCAAGCTTTTTGCCTTCGAACAAGGCACCTACACCTTTGTCTTCGACTGGAAAGCCTATGGCGAAAGTGGCTATAGTGAATATGACTATCTCCGTGTAGCATTGGTTTCTGGAGATATGGACTTCACAGCCGGAACCACTCTGCCGCAAGACCTCAACGCCACTTCTCTTCCGTCCTCATGGATCGCTTTGGACGGCGGACATCAGCTCAATAAGAGCAGCGAATGGCAAGCCCAGACGGCAGAAGCCACCGTTTCAGGTACTTATACGATGGTCTTTGTCTGGCGCAACGACTCTGGTGGAGGCGATCAGCCTCCAGCGGCTATCGACAACATCAGCATCAGCTTTATGACTTGCCCGAGACCCACCAATTTAACTGCAAGTAACATCACTGGCCGCACTGCAACTCTTTCATGGACTGAAAACGGCACCGCTACCAATTGGGTGCTGCAATACGCGACAGATGCAAGCTTCACCGAAAACCTCACGGAAACCAATGTCAGCGGCACACCCACCAACGGACTGACCGGCCTCACGCCCGAAACCACCTACTATGCCCGCGTGAAATCAGTTCTCGGAAATGACGAAAGTTCGTGGAGCGATGTGAAGGACTTCACCACCACAGCCACTTGCGAAAAACCCACCTTGAGCTATGTTCCCAACTCCAACACAGCTTATACTGGCACGGTCAGTTGGACAGGTGATGCCAACAGTTATGAGTTGATTTATTCGACAGCCACATCCTTCAATCCTGGCGATGAGGGCGTTACGCAAATCGACCTTGGCAATGTGAACACCTACACTTTGCAAGACCTCACTCCCGAAACGACCTACAGAATCAAGGTGCGGGCCAACTGCGGCGCGGAAGACGGCTACAGCCAATGGAGCAACCAAGTGAATTTCACCACTTTGGCCACCTGTATTGCACCATCAAGCCTGTCGGCCACCAAAACCGCCACCACCATCACCCTAAGTTGGACGGCTGGCACAACAGACCAAGACGCTTGGGACATCCGCTACAAGAAAAGCACCGATAGCGAATACACCTATATTCACCTCGACAACCACGCCACAACAAGCCATACTATTGAAAACCTTAGCCCAGCGACAGCCTACAGTGTGAACGTGCGAACCTTTTGCAGCGACACCGACCAAAGCAAATGGGGATACAGCGCCTACAACCAGAACTCCGACCTTTCCGTCACCACGGAATGTGGAGACTTGACAATGCCCTACTCTTGCGACTTTGAAGGTGCCTTGGAAACCTCGCAATCTTCCAATTATCCCATGCCCAAATGCTGGACACGCAAGGAATATCGTGGCGGACACTATGGTAGTTATACTTATTATCCATCGGTGAGGGAGGCTTCCTATTCCTATCCTTACGCTCACGGCGGCAATGGTGAAAGTGCCACTTCCGGAAAGAGTATGCATTTCTACAAGCCCAACACTTCAACGGACGAAGCCGCAATTTTGCCCGAAGTGGACGCACAATACACGATGTCCGACCTTCAAATCAGTTTCTGGGCCAGACTTGAGTCCTACCAAACCAACAAAAACCTTTCCATCGGCGTGATGACCGACCCGTCCAATATTTCCACTTTTGTTGAAGTGGCAACAGTGACCGTGAAAGACGCGACTTTCCAGGAATACACCGCTTTCTTGGAGAACTATACTGGCGAAGGCCGTCACATCGCCATCAGGTTCAATTCCAGCACCACGGGCTACATTTTCGTTGATGACATTACGGTGGATGTCGCCCCGACCTGCCGCATCCCGAAAGACCTCAACGCAGAAACGACCGACCTCAGCGCCACGCTGACTTGGACTGCTGGAGGCGCCGAAACCGAATGGAATGTGCAATACAAGAAAGCCTCCGACAGCAATTGGAGCGAAGTGATTGCCGTTAATTCAATGACTTACACGCTCACCCAACTGAAACGCGCCACGGTTTATGAAGCAAGAGTGCAGGCTGTTTGCAGCACCGACGACCAAAGCGACTGGGCAGAAGTGAGTTTCACCACCGATTGCGGCATTTGGCCCATCGACGCACAAAACGCATTGTATGAGGATTTTGAAAACATCGATGCCTCAGATTTTCCGCCCATTTGTTGGGAAAAGTTCAGCCACGAAATGAATGGATATAACTATTGGTACTTGAATGCAAACAATGGTTTGGGTTCTGGTGCAGCCTATAGTTCTTGGAACGAAGGCTACGCCTTCCTTGTCATGCCAAAGATGCACATCAAAGGCAACGCCACCCTTTCATTCGACTATCTCATCGGCACGGGCAATTACAACGAAAGCTGCTCTGTGGTGGTGTCCACAGGAGAAATGACCTACAACGACTTCAACCAAACCATTTGGACGGCTGAAGGCAACTACAGTCCATCCGTGAAGGCCAACGCAATGGTGTCATTGTCCGACTATGACAACCAAGACATCTACATCGCTTTCAAGTTCAAAGGCTCAGGCACAAGCGGCTGCACTTGGTACATCGACAATGTTGAGGTGTATGTAACGGTCGAACAGGCTGTTCAGCTTTCGCAGGGTTGGAATTGGTGGTGTCCCGTCGTGGAAACGACTTTGGAAGAACTTGAAAATGCCCTTGGTGCAAATGGTATCACCATCTCATCACAAAACTCTGGCTTTTCCAACTATGATGAAGAGGACGAGGAATGGAGCGGCAATCTCTCAACAATTGTCCCTGGACAAATGTATAAGATACAAGTCCGTAACGAATGTGACTTCTCTTTGAGTGGAAAGGCATTGTATTCCTCCAGCATCACCATCGAGCAAGGACATAACTGGATTGGATACACAGGCTTGCAAGCCATGACAATCGAGCAAGCCTTAAGTGGTTTTACACCATCAGAAAACGACAAAATCAGTTCCTTCGATGGAAAATTTGCGAACTTCGAGGACGGTGAATGGAGCGGCAACCTCACCCTCCTGCAATCAGGTCAGGGCTATATCTATATTTCAGAAGACCCTAATTCCAAAACGCTCATTCTCTCAGGAAATTAAAAACACAACCAATAATTCAAAGAAAATCAACAAAGTAAATTCAAAAACTCTTACAAAAATGGAACGGAAACTATTTTTTATAATAGCAACTTTGCTAATTACGGGTTCGATGAAAGCCCAACAACTACCGACTCATTACCCTTTTAATTATCACGACTTTCCAAGCAATATGCCTGCAATCATTCAGGTAAACATTGATGGTGTCGAGCAAACCTCAAGCGAACTTGAGATTGGAGCCTTCAACGGTGATGTGATAACAGGTGCAGAAAGGATTGGCAGGTATGGATCGGCTGGTTATTATCGTGCTTATCTTTCCATCTTTGGTTCAAATCAACCATACGAAGTCACATTCAAACTCTACAATCATCAAACCGAGGTTGAATTAGACAACTATACGATTACTTATTTAGGTGAGCCATACACTTTTATGTGGTCAGGCACCTCAAGCATTGGTAGCAACAAAAAACCCGTCGTTATCGACTTCCTAACCACAACTGCCCCAACCTTCACCAAAACCATCACTGCCCACACCCCCAATGGCGGCTGGCATCTGATTGCCTCGCCTTTGGATAGTGAAACCAGCCCAGAAGTTGTTGACGGGATGCTCAACAACAGTTTCGACCTCTACCGTTTCAACCAAAGCGCTCCTTCAAACGACCAAGGCATTACGCTTGAATGGGAAAACTGGAAAAACCAATCTCAAGAGCACTACCATTTCAACCTCGAACCCGGCAAGGGGTATCTCTATGCCAACAGCGGAGATGTCACATTGACTTTCACTGGCACGGCATACACGGGTAATGGTGAGGTGACTTTAGTCAAGAACGACAAAGCCGACTTTGCTGGTTGGAACCTTGTGGGCAACCCCTTCGCCCAAACCGCTTACATCTCCAAGCCTTTCTACACCACGAATCTTGACGGCACCGGAATCATCGCCGGAACGGGCAACAACATTGAGGCTATGGAAGGTATTTTCGTGATTGCCAACACTGATGACGAAACCATGACCTTCAGCACGGAACAGCGCGACGAGCAAAACCAGCAATTGGCCCTCAATGTCAATCGAAATCGTGGTAATATCATCGACCGCGCCATCGTCCGTTTCAACGATGAAACCACACTGCCCAAGTTCATGCTGAACAGGAACAGCACCAAACTCTACATCCCGCAGGACGGCGAGGACTACGCCATAGTGTGCAGCGAAGGTATAGGCGAGCTGCCCCTCAACTTCGTGGCCTCCGAAAACGGCACCTATTCCATCAGCGTGGATGTCGCGACCGTGGAAATGAACTACTTACATCTCATCGACAACATGACTGGAGCCGATATTGATCTACTGCAAACCCCAAGTTACACTTTCGAGGCCAACACGACAGACTATGCTTCGAGGTTCAGGATGGTGTTTGCAGCCGAAATCGCCTCAAATGAAGCCACGACCGACTCTTTCGCCTACTTCAATAACAGCCAGTTGATAGTAGCCAACGAAGGCCAAGCCACCTTGCAGGTCGTTGACTTGATGGGGCATGTTGTCAAAAGTGAAACAATCAATAACACTGCCAATATCAAAGTAAATGCTGCTCCTGGTGTTTACTTGCTCCGCCTTATGAATGGGGACAATTTCAAAACGCAAAAGATTGTAATACAATAACAAACACTATGTGTTAGAATGAGGAAATAAAACTCTTTTTTAATTTCATGTTGTTGCTGGCGGCAGTCACGGCTGCCGCCGGCTTTTTAAACTTTAGGAAACATAAGTTCGTGAGAAATGAAGAAACAATATCAAGCAGTCACGGCTGAAGAAGCCGTCAAAGTCATCAAGTCGGGCGACCACGTCCACATCAGTTCGGTGTCGAATGTGCCGCAATGTTTGGTCAAGGCCTTGTGCGACAGAGGTCGCGCGGGCGAGTTGAAGAACGTCTACATCCATCACTTGCACACCGAGGGCGCAGCGCCCTACGTCAACCCTGAATTCGAGGGCATTTTCCAGCACAATGCCTTCTTCGTGGGTGCCAATGTGCGCGAGAGCGTCCAGAAAGGCTTGGCCGACTATATCCCTGTTTTCCTTGGCGAGACCTCGAAACTCTACCGCGAGCGTTACATCAAATGCAACGTGGCGATGATTCAGGTTTGCCCTCCCGACAAGTTCGGCTATGTGTCGCTTGGTTCGTCGGTCGATGCCACTTTGGCCGCAATGGAGAGTGCCGAGTTTGTCATTGCAGTAGTCAACAAGCACGTTCCGCGCACCTTCGGCGATGCTTTGGTCCATATCAGCAGAATCAACATTTTTGTTGAGGATGATTCGCCATTGCTCACCGTCGACATGCCCGATCCAAACGAGGTGGAAAAGACCATTGGGCGTTATTGTGCCGAACTCATCGAAGACGGGGCCTGCCTCCAGATGGGTATCGGTTCCATACCCAACGCCATCCTTTCGTGCCTCCACAACCACAAAAACATCGGCATCCATACCGAGATGTTCTCCGACGGCATTTTGCCGCTTGTCAAAAAAGGCGTCATCACTGGCGACAACAAGAAACTCAACAAAGGAAAAATCGTATCCACCTTCGTGATGGGCTCGAAGAAAATCTATGACTTCATCGACGGCAACCACGAGGTGCTGCTGATGGATGTGGAATACACCAACGATCCCTTCATCATTGCACAGCAACCCAAAATGACTTCCATCAACTCGGGCATCCAGATTGACCTATCGGGGCAGGTGTGCGCCGACTCGTTGGGCGAGCGCATCTACTCTGGCGTTGGCGGCCAAATTGACTACGTCTATGGCTCGTCGCGCTCGAAGGGCGGCAAGGCCATCATCGCAATGCCCTCCACCACGCGCAAAGGCATCAACAAGATTGTGCCAGCCTTGGACTTGGGCTCGGGTGCCGTCACCACGCGCAACCATATCCACTGGTTCGTCACGGAATATGGCGCAGTGAACCTCTACGGACGCTCGCTTCAGGAAAGGGCCAAACTCATCATTTCGGTGGCGCATCCGCAGTTCCAAGAACAGTTGGACGAGGCCGCGTTCAAGCGTTTCGGACCGCATTTCCATTACCTTTGGAACAATATTGTTTGATTGATTTAACTACGAATTACACAAATATTACTAATTTTGCACGAATATTCGTATGAATCTGCAGCCGTGGCTGCATAATTCCGTAGCATACATTCGTTCAATTAGTGAAATTCGTAGTTCTTTTTTCTAAACTCAAATCCAATGTTCGGTAGCATCAACTTCGTGGAAATCTTCGGCGCGTTCATCGTGATGGCCGCCATCATCGACATCTTCGGCTCCATTCCCATCTTCGTGGGGATGAAAGCGCAAAACAAGACCATCAAGGCGGGACAGGCCTGCCTGACGGCCTTGGGGCTGTTTCTGGCGTTCTTCTTCGCCGGCGACGCGCTGCTCAAGCTCTTTGGCATCGATGTGGCTTCGTTTGCCGTGGCAGGTTCTTTCGTGCTTTTCATCTTGGCCGTCGAAATGATTCTCGGTCGCGAAATCATCAAGAACGAAGGTGGCAAGGGCGGTGCCAGCATCGTGCCCATCGCCTTCCCGCTGATTGCCGGTCCGGGCGCGCTGACGGCCTTGCTCTCGCTTCGCGCCGACTACGCCGTCATCAACATCATCATCGCGCTGTTGCTCAACATCTTGTTGGACTACATCGTCATCAGCCAGCTCGACCGCATCCAGAAACTCTTGGGCGAAAACCTGATTTTCATCCTCCGCAAGTTCTTCGGCGTCATCCTCTTGGCCATCGCCGTGAATATGTTCGTCAATAATATTTCGGTGATTATCGGGAATGTGGCGAGATAAACCTTATTTTTGTGGCATTAAAATGAATCAACCATGCTAAACCTTTTCACCAGCTCGGGCGTTGGGCCTACCGTTTTATATTTGGCCGTCTCCATCTTTGTCGGCCTGCTTTTGGGCAAAATCAAGATTGCCAACATTTCTTTGGGCATTACTTGGGTGCTTTTTGTGGGCATCGCGCTGAGTGCCTGCGGCGTTTCGCTCAACCACGACATGCTTCACATCATCAAGGAGTTCGGGCTCATTCTTTTTGTGGTGGCCGTGGGCTTGCAGGTCGGGCCGGGATTCTTCCGCTCGTTCAAGAAAGGCGGCTTGGCCATGAACCTGATGGCTTTGGCCAATGTCGCGCTTGGCGTGCTGATTACGGTCATCATCGCCAAAGTCGCAAACCAAGACCTTGCCGACATGGCAGGCGTTTACACGGGTGCCATCACCAACACGCCCGGACTCTCGGCGGCGCAGCAGGCCGTCAATGACTTGGGCATCGCGGGGGCCTCCGACCGATTGGCGGCGGGCTATGCCGTGGCCTATCCCTTGGCCGTCGTTGGCATGATTATGACATGCATCTTGCTTCGTCCGCTCTGCCGCATTGACTTGCAAAACGAGCCTTCCTCCGAAGAAAGCCTCGAACCTAAGGCCGAAAAACAGGCCACACCCACGTCGCAGCGGCACAAGGTGAATTTGATTCCCATCTTCGTCATCATTGCCCTGGGCATCATCGTTGGCTCCATCCCGATTCCCGTGGGCATGAAGGCTCCCATCAAATTGGGTTTGGCTGGCGGTCCGCTGGTCGTGGCCATCATCGGCAGTTGGCTTGGCGTGAAGAAAAACTGGTTTACGACCGAGTTTACTGAAAGCCACGGCGTGTGGATGCTCCGCGAGGTGGGCATCGCGCTATTCCTTGCCGGAGTGGGCTTGGGCGCAGGCGGCCAATTCGTTGAAACCGTGCAAGAGCATTATATTTGGGTCGTTTATGGTGTCGTCATCACTATGGTGCCGCCAGTTTTGGTCACACTTTTCGGTCGCTTGGTGCTGAAAATGAACTATTACACGCTGATGGGCTTCATCGGCGGCTCGCACACCGACCCTCCTACTTTGGCTTTTGCCAACACCGTGGCCCCCGAAGGTTGCAAACTGCCCAACATGGGCTATGCAACGGTGTATCCTTTGACCATGTTTTTGAGGATTTTCACGGCCCAGCTTTTGGTGCTGATGGCGGTATAAAAACAAAGAGGCTCCACTTGAAAGTGAAACCTTTTGTAATACCGTAGGGCAACATATCAATGTAGTTTTTTCAAGAAATAACTACATCATTAGGCAGGATTTTACAATATTTTTCCGTCCCACAAATCCTTCAGGAATGTATGTATCGGGATGATTTCCACCCCATTCATTGTTCTGCGGTACATATCGAAAGAAACCACAACAAGTCGGCAATCGGGAAACTCTTCCGAAAAGGCTTTCAGACCTTTTAGGTGACGCGACATCACTTCGCGACAGGATTTCACCTCAATGGCCACGCGGGCTTCACCGACCACAACATCCACTTCATAGCCATTGGCAGTCCTCCAATACGACAACTTCTCGTCAGAGCGATGATACCCCAGCCATGCAACCAATTCTTGGACAATCAAGTGCTCAAAAGCATGGCCGAAATCATCCGAGCCTAATTGCATCCCTTTTCTTCCCAGCAGATAATTGGCAATTCCGACATCATAATAGTAGAATTTCGGACTAACAACGGCTTTCCGCTTCTTGCTCATCGTGAAAGCAGGAATCATGTACCCCAGCAAAGTGTCCTCCAATATCTCAAAATACTCCTTCACCGTCCGGTAATCAATGCCGCAATCTTGGGCAATATTCTTATAAACGAGTATCTCTCCGTCACTTTGGGCCGCCACTTCCATAAATCGGGAAAAACTCTTCAAGTTGCGCGACAAGGCTTCCTCCCGAATCTCTTCATTCAGATATACGCCGATATACGCCCGAAAACGCTCCCACGGATTTGCGACCATATAATGACGAGGAATCATGCCGTTGTTCACCGCACGAAAAATGTCAAAGTCTGGAATCTCTGCACTCACAAAAGGGAAAAGTTGGACCTTGTCGGCACGTCCGCCAAGCAGATTGGCGCCATATCGTTTCAGTTTCCTTGGACTCGATCCGCTCAATATGAAACGAATACCTTTGCGCTGAATCAGAGAATGTACTTCATCCAATAGTTGTGGCACTTTTTGTATCTCATCAATGACCACGGTGTCTTCAGGGCCAAAAGAGTCAAGTTCCTCGCTCAACAGGCCTGGCCGCCTCAGCAGTCTTTCGAAATCGGCTGCACGAAGAAGGTCGTAATAACGGCAATTGGGAAACGCCATCTGCAAAAGTGTGGTTTTCCCCGTCTGGCGTGCTCCCCAAAGAAACAGGCTGTCATTATTCTCATCCTCGAAACTAAGCAATCTTTGGTACATAGTGTTGCACTTTTTTCTTGAAATAACTACATTATGATGTCGCAAAAATACAACTTTTCCACAATAGGCAATCCTTTATCTTCAAAAAAAGGTGTTTTCCTGACACTGCGATCCAAAAACAAAGAGGCTCCACTTGGAAGCGGAGCCTTTTGTAAAACAGCGACCCCAAGCGAATAAGCGGGATTCTGTTCCCCTTGCGGGGCGACTGTCATTTCTCTCGGCCTGCGGTCGCCCGCAGGCTCAAGCGCCCTACCCTGAGACGACGGACGAGCAGCCCGTTCAAGACCCGAAAGCCTCATTGCCTCTATACTTGGACTTGCAGCCCATAAGGTTTGCCCCGGCGGAATGTCGCCACCCGCCGCGTGAGCTCTTACCTCGCGTTTTCACCCTTACCCTTGCGGGCGGTATATTTTTCTGTGGCACTGTCTGTTACACTCGCGTGTACCTTCCTGTTAAGAAGTATGGTGCTCTGTGCTGTCCCGACTTTCCTCGCGCCGGCTTTCCCGACCCGCGACAGTCTGCCTGGATCGCGGTGCAAAAATAGGGAAATTCTCAATACAATTCATGTATCGGTGCAAATACCGAACTCTTATGATAATCGCCACCTGCGACGCCCTCGATTCCTTTTTTATCGATGATGCTCAATTTCTTGACCAGTGTACTCGGGCCAGCCTCAGACATAAAGTCAAAGAGATTGACATACCCGCTCAACACGATGCTCCCTTCCGAATGACCCAAGCACTCGGCAACTTTGGTCTGGATCTTTTTCGGCAAGGTGATGATATAATCGCCGAAAAGGCTGTTATTCGACTTCGTGACAGTGTAGGTCTCGTTTTGGAAGAGCCATTCACCATTGTAAGCGACGCTGATTTTGTTGTCGTCCTCAAAAGTGAGAACAAGGTTTTGCGAGGTGTCAGCACGAATAATTCCGATAACGCCGCCCACTGCGGATTCCTCCCATTGCCAAGAGCCTTTCAGTTGCGGGACTTGCACGGTGAGGTCGATTTTCTTGCAAGAGGCAAAGCCCATAAGCGCCGCCAACAGCACCAGCAGCGTTCCGAATTTGTTGTTTCTGTTTGTAAACATAATGATTGGATTTTGAGGTTTATAATTTGCTTTGAAACTTGTTCCGCAAAAGTATAGAAAAACTCGTCGTTTTGGCATGTCTATGAGCCATTACAAACTTTTTCAAAATATGTGTATTGATTTTCAATTAGTTATCGAATTCTATTACAACTTTTTTTGGCGAAAACAATTCCTACAAGCACGGCAAACTCGTGGTTTTCCAGCAAAATCCTCCAAAATTTCAGCCTTGGGGAAACCCATTTCACGGCAAAGCGACAACACCTCCTCCCCCATCCGCTCATTGATTTCGAACCAAATCTGGCCGTTGGGATTCAACTGGTTTTTGGACAAAGCCAAGATTTGGCGATAAAACAGAAGCGGGTCGTCGTCGGGGACAAAGAGGGCCGTTTCTGGCTCCCAATCGAGGACGTTGGCTTCCATTGCGGCTCGCTCGCTGTCGCAAACGTAGGGTGGATTGCTCACCACCAAATCCACGGGCTGGGCGAAAAAACCGGATGTGGGATTCATAATGTCGTCTTGCACGAAAACCACCTTGGCACCATTGCTTTCGGCATTTTCCATGGCCATTTGCAAAGCCTCCTCGGAAACATCAAAGGCTATGACTTCGGCGTTCTCGAAATGTTTTGCCAAGGCTATGGCGATGCAGCCCGAACCCGTTCCAATGTCCCAAATGCGCATGGGCTTTTCCTTGGGCACCGAAGCGCAAATCCTCTGCACCATTTCCTCCGTCTCGGGGCGCGGAATGAGCACCGACGGCGACACCTTTATTAATAAGTCGCCGAAACGCGCCATGCCCGTCACATATTGCACCGGCTCTCCTGCCAACAGCCGCTTGACGGCTTGCTCCAACTGAAAATATTGGAATTCGTCGATACGCAATTCGGGGTTCATCAACTGCCGTTTCAAGTCAATGCCGAAAAGGTCTTCCAAAAGGATGCGCATCAATTGCTCCGCCTCGCGCTGTGGGAACTTTACAGTCAACACTTCGGTGAAGTGGCGTTTTGTTTTTTGCAGATTAAATCCAAACATGAGGCAAAAATACGCAAAAAACCGTATTTTTGCCGAATGATTTACCTCATTTTAGCCATAATATTCTCCACCGGCGTTTTCGTAGCCATGCGCCTCTTCGAGCGTTTCAAACTCGACAACCACCAGGCTCTGATGTGGAACTATGTCTTCGCCGCTGGCACGGGGTTCCTGCTTTGCCACAACTTCCCCACCCTACCCCAACTCACCGCCGAGCCGTGGTTCGGACTCTCACTCATCACGGGTTTCTGGTTCATTTTCACCTACTTGCTGATGACGGCCTCCACCCAACGCTCCGGCGTGACGGTCACTTCGCTGTCGAGCAAACTTTCCGTGGTGTTGCCCACTTTGGCGGGCGTGGTCTTGTTCAGCGAAAGACTGAATTTGATGGCGATTTTGGGCATCGTGTTGGCTTTGGTGGCCTTGATTTTGGTGGTCGGCGGCAAGAAAGAGTCTTCTAAAACCAACAAAACCAATTGGTTGCTACCAATCCTCATCTTTTTCGGCACAGGCACGGGCGACATCCTGATGAAACTCACTGAGCAAAAGAACCAAGCCGCCGACATGAGTTTCATGATTGCCTTCATCTATTTCATCGCCTTGCTGTTTGGCATCCTCATCGTGGCCTACGACCTCTTTCGAGGCCGCTCAAAATGGCAATGGAAAAGCGCCGTCGGAGGCATCGGGTTGGGTGTCATCAACTTTTTCTCCACCTTCTGCGTCTATCACGCCATGCGCTGCTTCGACAATGTCGTGCTGTTCCCCGTATATAATATAGGTGTAGTCAGCCTCACCGCCCTTACGGGTTGGCTGCTCTTCAAGGAAAAACTCACTTGGAAGAATTATTTGGGCTTGGCCATCGCCATCATTGCCGTCATCCTCATCACCCTGAAGCCATGAACGACGACACCTATTATATGTTGGCCACACGCGGCGAGGGCCTTTATAAGGAAAAAGGCAGCAAGTTCATCGCCGAGACCTTTGTCGTGATGAACGAAGACGAGGCCAAGGCAGCCGTGGCTTCCGTCAAGAAGAAATATTTCGATGCGCGGCACCATTGCTATGCCTACATGATTGGTCCCGACAAGAAAACCTTCCGCTCCAGCGACGACGGCGAACCCTCGGGCACGGCGGGCAAACCCATCCTCAACCAAATCCTCTCGAAGGATGTCACCAATGTTTGTGTGGTCGTGACGAGGTATTTCGGAGGCATCAAATTGGGCACTTCGGGACTCATCAACGCCTACAAAACCGCTGCCCGAGAAGCCCTTGACAACGCGCAAATTGTGGAGAAAACCATAAATGAAATTTACAGTTTGGAGTTCGAGTACCCGCTGATGAATGAGGTGATGCGCATCCTAAAAGAGGAAAATCTGGAACAACTGAATCCTCGCTTCGAATTGGACTGCTATTTGGAGTTTTCAACA
>Ga0326514_10000760_pt1 | contig 21461 bp, 18 predicted proteins | sample 3_2548_0518_D_FD_203653 | JGI IMG/M metagenome (GOLD analysis project Ga0326514, IMG submission 203653) | Bovine rumen microbial communities from UC Davis, California, United States - 3_2548_0518 | ecosystem: Host-associated > Mammals > Digestive system > Stomach > Rumen | place: USA... | reverse complement strand
TGATGAAGACGACGCTTTACGCAAAGAAGGTCAATCTGATCGCCATGGACCGCATCGAGAGCCCGCTCCGCTGCAGCGCCAAGATCCGCTACCGTCACAAGGAGCAGCCTTGCACGGTCACGCAGCCCGAGGACGACCTTCTCAAAGTCGTATTCGATGAGCCGCAGCGCGCCATTACGCCGGGCCAGTCCGTTGTCCTCTACGACGGGGATGTGGTGATCGGAGGCGGCGTGATCTCGGAATGAGGGAGTCAGAGAGGGCAGAGAAATGGCAGTTGATTATCAGAAAAAAGTGACGATGGATCCCTCGGCGTTTGTGCTCCTTTCGGACTATGTCCCGGCCATTGTGCAGGAGATCCGCTATTATTCCACCTACAATTTCATCGGCGACAGGATCGACGGATACGAGGAGCCGTGCGCGATCCTGACCAGACAGGCGGCGCGGGCCCTCAAGTCTGTGAGCAATGAAATGCTCGTGCGGGGATACCGCCTCAAGATCTTTGACGCCTACAGACCTGCCGGCGCGGTGAAGCACTTCGTGCTGTGGGGCATCGAGGACACGGATATCCGCATGAAGCCCTATTTCTATCCGGATCTGGACAAGGAGGAGCTCTTCATGAGAGGCTATATCGCCAGCAAGTCCAGTCACAGCAGGGGAAGCACCGTAGATCTGACCTTGCTCAACATGAAGACCGGCAAGGAAGTGGACATGGGCAGTCCCTTCGACATGTTCAGCGAGATCTCTCATCCGGACTATAAAGGGATCACCGAGGAGCAGTATGAGAACCGCATGGAGCTTCGCAATGCGATGATCCGCAACGGATTTGAACCGATCGACTGCGAGTGGTGGCACTATACGCTGCGGGACGAGCCTTTTCCGGACACCTATTTTGAATTTCCGGTCTCTTCAGAGTATCTGAGAAGGCGGGACTGAGGCGCAGCTGTGCCAAAAAAGCGCCTGCAGGTGCCTGTCAATACAAAATGGCAATGAAAGGGGTAACCATGCCTGACTATATTACAACCTACACGGGGATCCGCTTCTATCCGGCGCAGCCGGACGCGGAAGGGATCTGCATCGAAGATATCGCGCACGCGCTTTCTTTCCTCTGCAGAGGGAACGGGCACGTGTCCAGGTTCTGGTCGGTCGCGCAGCACTGCATTCTCTGCGCGCGGGAAGCGGCAGCCAGAGAGTGGCCGGATCGCCTTGTGCTGGCCTGCCTTCTTCACGACGCAAGCGAATGTTATCTCTCGGATGTGCCGAGACCGTTTAAGAAGGAAATGCCCACGTATCGTGAACATGAAGCCCGTCTGCTGAATATGATCTACGAGCGTTACCTGGGAACACCCTTGACTGAGGAAGAGGAGCGAATGGTCAGACAGATCGACGACGGCGCCCTTTACTATGACCTGAAGGAACTTCTTCACAACGAGCAGAGCGAAGCGGATCCGCAGTTCCATGTGGTTCCCGACTATGAATACAGACCCTTCGGAGATGTAAAGCAGGAGTTTCTGCAGATCTTTGACTACTATTACGGAAAGCTGAATGCCGGGGACAAAGCAGGTTCGAATGGAAAAGAAAAGACGGATCTTGTCACACGCGCTCCCGAGCGGCCCGCGCCGGACTATGAGCTTCTGGCGGCGCAGCTGAAGGAATTTGCACTGACAGATCCGGCACCGATGCCGCTTCTGTCCAACGCCTCCGCGCTCCTCAAGGACGCGATGGGAGATGTTAACTGGGCCGGTTTCTATCTGCGCAGAGAGAAGGCAGATGGAGAGGAGCCTGAGCTGGTTCTCGGACCCTTCCAGGGCAAGACAGCCTGCATCCGCATTCCCTGGGGACGCGGCGTCTGCGGAACGGCGGCCAAAGAGAACCGCACACAGCTGGTCCCGGACGTACACGCTTTTCCCGGCCACATTGCATGCGACAGCGCCTCCAACGCTGAGATCGTAGTTCCGATCCATGACAATGAGGGGATAGTTGTTGGAGTACTGGATATTGACAGCCCTCTGAAAGGGCGCTTTACAGAGTCGGATCGGGCCGGCCTTGAAGCATTTGTCAGGGTTCTTGAGGAAAACGGAACCTGGACAGCATAAGTGGACAGCATAGATGGACAGCATGAGCAGACTGCATGAGGAGTAACGGGAAGCATGTACGCAGACTATCACATTCACACAGAATTTTCGGACGACTCCAGAGAACCTATGGAGAAGCAGATTGAAAGGGCCATTGAACTGGGCCTTCAGGAGATCTGCTTTACCGACCACGTCGACTATGGGATCAAAAAGGACTGGGAAGAAGGCAACATAGAATGGCGTGAAGGAGATGGCGTCAGTTATGCGGACGCGAAAGACCCGCTGGCCAACGTCGATTATCCTGCGTATTTTGACAAGATCGGCCGCATGAAAGAGATATACGGAGACCGGATCCGCATCAGACAGGGACTGGAATTCGGCGTGCAGACCAACACGATCCCGCAGTATGAGAAGCTGTGGAACCGGTATGGCGGACTGCTGGATTTTGCCCTTCTTTCCATGCATCAGGTGGACAACAAGGAGTTCTGGAACCAGGATTTCCAGCGGGGAAGGACGCAGAAAGAGTACAACGAGAAGTACTATGAGGAGATCCTCCAGGTGATCCGGAAGTTCAAGCACTACAGCGTCCTGGCTCATCTGGATCTCATCATCCGTTACGATAAGAACGGCGTATATCCCTTCAGCGAAGTGAAGGATCTCATCGCCGAGATCCTGAAAACCGCGATCGCAGACGGCAAAGGGATTGAACTCAACACGTCGTCCTGGCACTACGGCCTCGCAGACACGCAGCCGTCACGGGACATCCTGCGGCTTTATCATGACCTTGGGGGCCGGATTCTGACCATCGGATCAGACGCCCACACAACAAGATATCTGGCTGACCATATCCGGGACGCGCAGCAGATCCTGCGGGAGATCGGATTCAGAGAGGTCTGCACGTTTGAGGGGATGGAGCCGGAGTTTCACAATTTATAGAATATTTGGTGACACGGAAGAAGTGGTCAAGTGCCCGTACTGCGGTACGTTTACGACACTGTGATCATACTTAAATCATAGGGATAAACAGCAAACCGGCCTTCCAATAGCAATAGGGAAGGCCGGAACTTATTTCCGGACATAAAAAAAGAGCAATAAAAAAGGGATATCCGACTTTCTCGTCATCGGATATCCCTATTCGGAAAATACCTGCAATTTCATTTACGTGACCTCCTTTACTTTATTGGCTGATCATTATTCTGATAGTATGGATCAGGCTATTCAGCCGGTAAATCAATTCCTTTTCTTTTGTTAAGTCTATTATAGCAAATATCAGATAACAGTCAATGCGAAAATTAAATTATCTGAAAACACAGACAATTACAGCAAATTATCAGCTTTTCTCCTTCACAACCTCAATGAATGCCTTCGCATAGGACGGAAGATCCGGAGGTCTTCTTCCGGAGACGATGTTGCCGTCCACAACGGTCTCCTCATCGACCCAGATGCCGCCTGCATTGCGCATATCGTCCATGATGCCGGGCGTACTGGTCACCTTCTTGCCGCGAAGGATATCCGCGCTGATGAGAACCCAGCCCGCGTGGCAGATCTCGCCGATGGCTTTGCCGTCGTCATTCATTTTGCGGACGATATCCAGGACCTTGGGGAAGCGGCGCAGTTTGTCGGGGGCCCATCCGCCGGGGACCAGGAGTCCGTCGTAGTCATCCGGATCGACGTCCATGAAACTGATGGATACTTCACAGGGAACGCCGTATTTGCCGTGATAGAGGCCGGGCTTCTCGGCGGCGAAATCTACCTGCCAGCCCTCCTCTCTGCACCGGTAAACGGGATACCAGACTTCGAGATCCTCGAAATCCGCGCTGATCAGCTGTAGAATCTTTTTGCTCATGATCGTGAGATCTCCTTTCTATAAGTTCAGGCGGGGCTTTCCTGTGTCCGCATGCAATATTTTGGCAAGGCCCCGGCCGATGATTGTTCGTTATATTCAGTATACCATGAAGGGGCTTTGAGGACCGCCCATTTGGCGGGAATGGGGAGTGTATTTTTACAGCGGCTGTGTGATATCATGATACATAAGGAAGGAGCAATTAACTATGAATGATCGTTTATTAAAGAGAGATGAGGTCGCTCAGGAACTGACCTGGCGCCTTGAAGATATTTATCCGAATGAGGAGCTGTGGGAGAAGGAACTGCAGGAGACTAAGGAACTGGCCGGAAAGATCAGCGCCTTTGAGGGGCATCTTGCGGACAGTGCGCAGGGATTCTATGACGCGCTTCGCTTATATGATGAGTGTGTCCTGAAACTGGACCGCGTCGGGGGATATTCCTTCATGCGTCTTGACCAGGATACGGGCAATTCCCACTATCAGGAACTGCAGCTCAAGGTCCAGAGCGCGGAGGTCAGGATCAGCGAAGAACTGGCCTATATGGAGCCGGAGATCCTTGCGATTCCGGAGACCGTGATGGAGCGCTTTTATGAGGAAGTGCCTGCTATCAGGGAGTACGATGTCACGATCCGTGAGATCCGCCGCAGGAAAGACCACACACTGAATAAGGAGATGGAACAGCTTCTGGCATCGGCCGGCGAGATGGCGCAGACAGCGCTCAATGGATTCGGCATGCTGGCTGACGCGGATCTCAAATTCCCGTCCGTCACAGACCGCGACGGAAATGAGATCACGATCTCCAACGGACGCTTCGTGCCCCTGCAGATGTCGCCTGACAGAGAGCTGAGAAAAGAAGTCTTTGAGAAGTTTTATACCCGCTACGGCGAATTCAAGAATACATGGGCGGCCCTCTATGACGGTCAGATCAAGCAGCAGATCTTCTATGCGCGCGCAAGGAAATATGCGTCGACGTTCGAAGCGGCTGTGGATGAGAGCGATGTGGAACCGGCTGTCTGCGACCGCCTGATCGACAGCATCCACCGCGGACTGGGGCATATGCACCGTTATGTCGCACTGCGCAAAAAGATGCTCGGTGTGGATGAACTGCATATGTACGACGTCTATATGCCCATGGTGGCTGATTATGACCGCAAGTTCACCTATGAGGAGGCCAAGGAGATCTCCCTGAAGGCGCTGGCGCCCCTGGGAGAAGAGTATCTGGCGATCGTGAAGAAAGCCTATGAGGATCGCTGGATCGACGTCTATGAGAACGAGGGAAAGCGCTCAGGCGCATATTCAGGCGGCGTCTACGGCGTACATCCTTACATGCTGCTCAACTACACGGATACGCTCAACGACGTATTCACACTGGTCCATGAGATGGGGCACTCCATGCACACCTGGTATTCCGAGCACGCACAGTCTCATCTGAACGCAAGGTACAAGATCTTTGTGGCGGAGGTCGCCTCCACGACCAATGAGATCCTGCTTCTGGAGTACATGCTCTCGCAGGCTCAGGATCCCAGAGAGAAGGCCTACCTGCTCAACCACTATCTGGACAGCTTCAAGGGAACTGTCTACCGCCAGACTATGTTCGAGGAGTTCGAGAGAAAGACCAACCGGATGGCGGAAGAGGGTATTCCGCTTACAGCCAGTACGCTCTGCGAGACCTATCTGGAGCTGAATAAGCAGTATTTTGGCCCGGAGATGGTGTCAGATCCGCTGATCGCGAACGAGTGGTGCCGGATCCCTCACTTCTACTACAACTTCTACGTCTACCAGTATGCGACCAGCTTCGCGGCGTCCGTCGCGATCGCGCACCGCATTCTGGAACAGGGCGAAGCAGCTGTAAAGCCCTACCTGGAGTTCCTCTCGGGCGGCTGCACCAAGGATCCTGTCAGCCTTCTGAAGATCGCAGGCGTCGACCTCTCCACATCGGAGCCGGTCGACGAGGCGCTTGAAGTGTTCGGCAGGGCGATCGATGAGTTGGAAATAATACAGAAAGAAATGACAGGAGAAAGAACATGATCAGAGAATATTGGGAAAAGTATAAAGACGTATTTTTTTATCTCGTCTTTGGCGTGTTGACAACGGTTGTCAATATCGCTGTTTATTGGATCAGTGTCCACATTTTGGGAACAAGCGTAATGGTCGGTACGATTCTGGCTTGGGCTCTGGCAGTCTTTTTTGCCTATATCACCAATCGGACCATGGTCTTCCACAGCTCCGCAACCGGTGCTGACGAGGTCCTGAAGGAGATCGTATCTTTCTTCGCCTGCAGGATCGGCACAGGCGTCGTGGATTGGGCCATCATGCTCATATTCGTGACTATCCTTCACTTCAATGACATGATCGTCAAAATACTGGCCAATATTATTGTCATTGTACTCAATTACATATTAAGCAAATTCGTGATTTTCAAACAGTAATGATATGGGCTCGGAAGGGCGACTATCACTAAAAGTGAGGATACAGGCCCTGAAGGGCGACTTTCAGCACTTGTGCGCGGAGCCCTGAAGGGCCTGTATCCGAATTTTCAGAAGGAGCTGTTGTGACGAGAAGCAGACTGATCACCGATATGGTGCGTGAGATCCTGCATACGAAAAAGCGCTTTCTGTCCCTGTTTGTGATGAGCTTTCTGGCTGTCGGATTTCTGGCAGGCCTGCGCATGACCGCACCGGACATGCAGACAACTTTGGATCATTACTACGACAGGCAGCACTTTATGGATGTACGGCTGATCTCCATGCTCGGCCTCACAGAGGATGACCTGCAGGCAGTCTCGGAACTGCCCGGTGTGAGCATGGCTGAGGGAAGCCGTTCTTTTGATGCGCTCCTTGAGGAGGACAGTGTCACAGTCTTCTCGATTCCGGAGAAACTCAACCTGCTGGACCTTGTGGAGGGGCGGATGCCGGAGACTCCTGATGAGTGTATCACAGAGGCCAAGATCCTCGAGGCGACCCACAAAGAGATCGGCGATACGATCACCATCGACACCAAGGAATCCTTCAACCGTGTAATGCAGGACGATCCGCTGGCACAGAGTGAAGCCGGCACCGTGACCGGTGAAGGCGGCGATGCAGAACAGGCATCCTCAAGGAAATCGTCTACGAAACATACCTATACCATCGTAGGCATCGCGCGAAGTCCGCTCTACATTTCCATCACCAGAGAAAACTCAAAGGTGGGCAGCGGCAATACCACCGGCTTTGTGGTACTGCCGGAAGAGTGCTTTACCCAGGACTATTACTCGCAGATCTATCTGGAGCTGGAAGGCCTGTCCCAATATAACTGCTATAGAGACGACGAGTACGAAGACCTTGTGGATGCTTTTATTGATGAGATCAAGCCCTTCTCCAAGGAGCGGGCGCGCATCCGAAAAAGTCAGGTGAGCGATGACATGAGCTTCGCGGACCTGGCGGCTCTCATCATCTCGGGGATCGCGGAATCCGGAAGTTCGGGTGCGAGCGCCATGGCAGGATTGACCGATTCAAACGGGGACTGGTATATCCTCGGACGCGATACCATCCGCAGCTATGTGGAGTTTTCCGAGGACTCGGACCGCATGAGCGACCTGGCCAATGTCTTCCCGCTGATCTTCTTCATGGTCGCGGCGCTGAGCTCCCTCACATCCATGACCAGAATGGTAGAGGATCACCGCGCGGAGATCGGAACGCTCAAGTCGCTGGGATTCTCGACCCTGGCGATTTCCATCAAGTATATCGGTTATGCGCTTGCGGCCAGTCTGCTGGGAGGCGGAGCGGGACTGCTCTTTGGAGGCATAGCGCTGCCGTCCCTGATCTACTACGAGTGGGGCATCATGTATATGCTCCCCAAGCTCGAGATCACCATCTCGCCTGTCGTCGCGCTCTATTCGGTGGGAGCGGCCGTCCTTGCGACAGCCGGCGCCGCCTATGCGGCCTGCTATGCGACGCTGTTATCCAAGCCGGCGGAACTTTTGCGGCCCCGCGCACCCAAGCCCGGCAAGCGGATCTTTCTGGAGTACATTACGCCTGTCTGGAAGAGGCTTTCCTTTATCCGCAAGGTCAGTGCGCGCAATCTTTTCCGCTACAAGAAGCGCTTCTGGATGACGATCGTCGGAATTGCCGGCTGCACAGCGCTGCTTGCGACCGGATACGGACTGAGAGATTCGATCTTCGATGTCCTGACCTGGCAGTTTGACGACCTGATGCCTTACGATGCGTCAATTTCCATCAACAGCGATATGACGCCGTCGGACCGCGCGGACCTGATGCAGGCGCTGCGCGACGAGCCCGGGATCACTGCGTTTGCGGGATGCTATGAGCGGACGGTCGATGTGCGCACGGAGGAGGGGACCGTAGGAAATGTAATACTGGACGCCTCCGCAGACTGGAAGTATGTAAGAGACAAGGCGAAGGAGGCTGACGCCTCTGCCGCACAGGACAATGCGCTTGACGATTATATCAATCTCTACCCGCGTGCTGACGGCCTTCGCCGCTATGGCAAGGTCGGTGATCTTCCGAGACTGACTCCCACGGACGAGGAGATTGTGATCGACGAAAAGCTCAGCACACTCCTCGGGATCAGGGAGGGGGATACGGTCACGCTCATCGGCGATGACGAAGAGGAGTATGAAGCCGTTGTCGGCGGTATCTGCGAGAACTACGTAAACCATCATATTTACATGACTTCCGCATACTACAAGACGGTGTTTGGGGAGAGACCCTCCAACAACCTGCTGCTGGTCAAAACACCGGATGCGTCAGACGTGCCGGAGGGAAGTGAGCTTGATCCCAAAGAGGTCGCGAAGAGAGTGTCGTCTTTCAAGGGCGTCATCACATACAATCGGATCGCAGAGACGAGGGACCACTTCCACGAGAGCCTGCAGAGTTTGGACATTGTCGTGTGGATCATTATTTTGGCGGCTGCCATGCTGGCCTTCCTGGTCCTTTTCAACCTCACCAATATCAATGTGACAGAGAGGATCCGCGAGCTCGCGACGCTGAAGGTCCTGGGCTTCTATGACATGGAGACGGCCTCCTATGTCTATCGCGAGAACCTGCTGCTGACGGCTATAGGCGCCTTTTTGGGACTGTTTGCCGGAAACTGGCTCCACATGTGGCTGATCGACACCATATCCATGGACTACATGATCTTCGGGCGGGGACTGCACATGAAGAGTTATGTATACGCGGTGATCCTCACAGTCGTTTTTTCGCTCTCCGTCAACTTCTTCTCCTTCTTCTCCATCAGAAAGATCAACATGGTGGAGTCGCTCAAGTCCGTGGAGTAGAAAGTTACCGTGGTAACGCACTAAACTTCAACCCCCCGGGGGGCTTGTGAGAGGGAAGTACGCCATTATAAACTTTTATTATGAGATACCGTTTCGATTGGAACTGATTCGTAAAGGAGTTTATTATGCATATGGCGGACGCTTTGCTGGCTCCCGGTGTCGCTGCGACCATGTACGTGGCATCCGGTACCGTAGCCGGCTTATCGGTCAAAACACTGACCAAAGATGAAAACACACAGAAACTACCCACAATGGCAGTTGCATCCGCGCTTGTCTTCGCCGGGCAGATGATCAACTACACGATCCCGGGCACGGGTTCCTCCGGCCACATGTGCGGCGGCATGCTTTTGTCGGCGCTGCTGGGACCGCAGGCGGGATTTCTGTCCATGATCGTGGTTCTGACCATCCAATGTCTGTTTTTTGCCGACGGAGGGCTTATGGCGCTTGGCGCCAACATATGGAACATGGCCTTTTACGGGTGCTTTGTCGGGTACTATCTGATCTGGCGCCCGATCATGCAGAGCAACCTCTTCGGAAACATGGAACCCCGCAAGGCGCAGAGAGCCCGGATTATCGCGGCGTCTCTGATCGGATGCGTCGTGACGCTGCAGATGGGTGCTTTCTCCGTAGTTCTGGAGACAACGCTTTCCGGCATCACAGAGCTCCCCTTCGGCGCATTCTGTGCCCTCATGCAGCCCATCCACCTGGCCATCGGAATCGTGGAGGGACTGATCACGGCAGCCGTACTGACTTATGTCTATGAGACCAGGCCGGAACTGATCCGCGATGTGGACCTGACCGCGCAGAGCGCGGAGGGCAGAAACTCTAAACCGCTCGGAGTAGTGATCTTCACACTTGCCATGCTTGTAGTTCTGGTGGGCGGCGTATTCTCCCACTTTGCGAGCGGCAATCCCGACGGACTGGAGTGGGCGCTCTTCGGCAATGAAGAAGCCGGCTACAGCGCCAATATGGGGCTTGATGAAGAGAATTTCGGCGTGAGCAGCCAGGTGGCGGATTCAGCGGCTTCCATTCAGGAGAAGACTTCCTTCCTCCCGGATTACGCGTTTGCGGACAGCGACAGCGCTATGGGTACGACAGTATCCGGACTCGTCGGCAGCGCGATGGTCGCGGCAGCAGCCCTGGCGATCTGCTTCGCCGGGCATTTCTTCAGAAAGAGAAAACCGGAGGAACTCGATCCTGCGGTAAAATGATCGAACAGGAGCATTATGAGCCGGACAATTGATCAGTCGATCCACGATCTGAGAGAGATGGACGAGCTTGCATCGAAAGCTTCGCCGATCCACGCGATATGCGCGGCGGCGAAGCTTCTTGTAACAGTGGCTTACATCATGATCGTGGTATCTTATGACAAATATAATATGAGCGGACTGCTGTTCATGGTTTTCTATCCGGCGGTATTGTTCGCGGTCAGCGAAGTGCCGGTCACGACCTGCCTGTACAAGCTTCGCTTTGTGCTTCCGCTGGTGTGCGCGGTCGGCGTACTGAATCCGTTTCTGGACAGGACGCCTGCGCTTACTGCGGGATCCTTTGTCGTGACGACAGGAATGATCTCCATGGTGACCCTCATGACCAAAGGCGTCTTCTGTCTGATGGCGTCCTTTCTTCTGATGGCCACGACAAGGATCGAGGCGGTCTGCAGTGTGCTCAGAAAGATCCATGTTCCATCTTTTCTGGTAACGCTGCTCCTTCTGACCTACCGCTATGCTGCCGTCATGGCCGAAGAAGTTGGCGTTATGACCAATGCTTACAGCCTGCGCGCCCCCGGCCAGAAGGGGATCCACTATTCGGCGTGGGGGTCCTTCCTGGGACAGCTTCTTCTAAGGAGCATGGACCGGGCGGAGGAGCTCTATTCTTCCATGCTGCTTCGCGGCTATCGGGGTGAATTCTATTATACGGAAGAACGCGCCTGGTCTGCGAAAGACGCAGTATATGCAGCCGGGTGGATCCTGTTTTTCATTGCCGCGCGGGGCGTCAACCTGACGCGGCTGATTGGTATGCTTGTGACCAGGTAAAACCAGGTAAGGTCCCTGCCAAACGCAGGAAAAGAAGCGCAGAGACAGGTTACAGAACAGAATTACAGAGCAGATTGGCAGAGGTGGATCACAGCGCATGATACGATTTGAGAATGTGACATTTGCATATGAGAGGGGCAAGCCGGTCATACAGTCGGTTTCTTTTGCCATACACAGAGGCGAGACAGTCGGACTGATCGGCGCCAACGGGGCGGGGAAATCCACAGTCATGAAGATTCTGCTGGGTCTTGCGGGACCAGGCGCAGGTGCGCCAGGGCAGTATTTTGACGGAAAGATCCTGGTGGACGGTATGGAAGTCACCCCCGCGAATATTGCCCGGATCCGCCAAAAACTCGGCTTCGTCCTTCAGAATTCCGACAACCAGATGTTCATGCCGACTGTCCTGGAGGACATGCTGTTCGGCCTTCTGAACAGCGGGATGACCCGAAAAGAGGCGGAGAAGAAGGTGGACGAGATTCTGCAGAGTCTGGGGCTTATGGACCTCAAGTATCTCTACAATCACAAAATCTCGGGAGGAGAAAAGCGCATGGCGGCGGTCGCGACCGTGCTTGCCATGGAGCCGGAGGTCCTGCTCATGGATGAGCCGACGTCGGCCCTGGATCCTTATAACCGCCGTGTCGTGATCCGCGCCATCAACAACCTTCCGCAGACCAGGATCATCACGTCGCACGATCTGGATATGATCTACGACACATGCAGCCGCGTGATCCTGCTCACCGGCGGAAAAGTTGCCGCGGACGGGCCCGCAGAGCAGATCCTGAAGGATGAGGAACTTCTGATGGCCAACCGGATGGAACTGCCGCTGCGCTTCCAGTAAAACTGAATAACTTGCCCGACCGGCGTTAATACTCTATAATTTTAAGTATAAGATACCGGTCTGGTGTATCGTACTTGAGCAGGAGAATACATGGGCAATTACTTTACATTTGACAGGATCAATAATGATGAGATCCTGTCTTTTTATTCCCGAAAACCGATGGATTTCGGCGGCCCCGCCCTCGAGGGAGAGGGGAGGAAGGCGCTGATCGGAGAGATCGAGCAGGATTTGGGCTATAAGTTCCGCTATGTGGCCAAGTGCACGCGGCAGGTTCACGGGCGCAGAGTGGTCATTGTGGACGAGCAGAATCTGGGGACTGAACTCGGTGAGGCGGACGGCCTTATGACAGACCTTCGCGGCGTGGCGCTGGAGATCCACACGGCGGACTGCCAGAGTGTCTTTCTCTATGACCCGGTCCGCGGCGTGATCGGCAACATACACAGCGGCTGGAAGGGAACGGTGCAGAAGATCGTGCCCGGCGCGGTGGAGCAGATGCAAAGCCATTTCGGATGCAGGCCGGAGAACATCGAGGTCTATATCAATCCGAGCATACTGGGCTGCTGCTTTGAGATCGAGCAGGATGTGGTGGATCAGTTCCGGACCATTGTAGATGTGGACAAGTACTGCCGGAAAGACCGCGTCGTGGATGGACGGCAGAAGTATTTCATGGATACGACGGCTGTCAACAGGGATCTTCTGGTCGACATGGGGATCCTGCCGGAGCATGTGTTCCTGAGCGGCATTTGCACCATGTGCAATACCGGAGAGTATCATTCCTATCGCGGGGACCATCATGTCACCGGCCGGAATGGATCTATGATCTGTTTGAAATAAGATGAGGTTTGTGATGTCTGTTAATGAGAATAATCCCGATCTGAAGAGAGATAAACCGTATCAGCTTGTGATCGATCATATTAAGGACGATATCCTGAACGGTGTTCTGAAGCCCGGCGACAGGCTGCCCGGAGAGAGAGAGCTTGCCGAACAGCTGGGGATCAGCCGCAATTCTGTCAGGGAAGGTCTGCGGATCCTGGAGAACATGGGCGTGACGGCCTCCCGGCACGGGGCGGGACACTATGTCTCTCTGAATTTTGACGTGCCTATGACAGAGATGCTGTCGCTGATCTATACGATGAAGAATATGGGAAGGGACGACCTGAACCAGTTCCGCTATTGTCTGGAGAGAGAGGCCATGCATCTCGCGGTGGACAACGCCTCGGAGGGACAGAAGGTTCAGATCAAGGCGCATCTGGACGCGCTCCTGTCCGCGGAGACTGAGAAGGACCGGTACGAGCACGACATGGCGCTTCACAAAACGCTGATCGAAGCTTCGCGCAACGATTATCTGATCACGACTTACAGCGCGCTGAACAATGTGATCGAGGATCACATCCCTGTTTTGCGGGGCAGGATCATCGAGGGTATGAAGAGCAATGACATGCTCGAATACGCCCATCGCCTTCTTGTCATGGGCGTCGTCAACAGTGATCTGAAGATGGGGCTGGACGGCCTGGACCGCCATTTCGGATATATCAGACAATTTAAGGGCTGATGGGCGATAGTCACTAAAATCGTTGTAAAAATATGGTAAAAACATAGAAATAACCCGGCATTACCATTGTTTTATTGACAATTGGGACATGTCGGGTTATCATTTTACTATAAAGTGGTAGAACCAATTAAAGGGAAGTGGTTGACCACTGGGGATATTTAGGGTAACCGCAATTTCGATCAGACGCGTACGGACGTCCGAATCACCTATCAGTATTTATGAAAGGAGCAGCAGAATGTACAACAAAGTAACTCCTGAAATCATTGCTCAGATCGAGAAGATCGTACCCGGCAAGGTTCATGTAGGAAACGATATCAATGAAGATTTTTACCGCGATGAGATGCCGATCTATGGCTCAAATCCCCCTGATGTAGTTGTAGATGCAACAACCACCGAAGATATCGCAGAGATCGTCAAGATCTGCTATGAGAACGATATCCCTGTAATCCCTCGCGGTGCCGGAACCGGCCTGACAGGAGCGTCTGTCGCCATCTACGGCGGCGTCATGATCGACATGCAGAAGATGAACAAGATCCTCGAGTACGATGAGGACAATTTCGTTGTCCGCGTACAGCCCGGCGTTCTTCTTCATGATCTGGCTGAGGACGCTCTTGGCAGAGGCCTTCTGTATCCCCCGGATCCGGGTGAGAAGTTCGCAACCCTCGGCGGCAATGTTTCCACTAACGCCGGCGGAATGCGCGCTGTCAAATACGGATGCACAAGAGATTATGTTCGCGCTATGACCGTTGTCCTTCCTACAGGCGAGATCATCAAGCTCGGCGCTACAGTTTCCAAGACCAGCACAGGCTACTCCCTGCTCAACCTGATGATCGGTTCTGAGGGTACACTCGGCATCATCACAGAGATCACTCTGAAAGTCATCCCTGCTCCCAAGGAGACAGTCTCCCTGATCATTCCTTTCGAGGGCCTTGACGAGTGCATCGCTACAGTTCCCAAGTTCATGAAGAACAGCCTCAATCCTCAGGCGGTTGAGTTCATGGAGAGAGAGATCATCCTTTCCTCCGAGAGATTCATCGGAAGAAGCACATTCCCCAAGCAGATCGGCGGAATCGATGTAGGCGCTTACCTGCTTGTAACATTTGACGGAGAAGATATGGACCAGCTCAACGACGTAGTCGAGAAGGCTGCTGAGATGGTTCTGGAAGAAGGCGCTATCGACGTTCTGGTAGCGGACACACCCAACAAGAAGCGCGACGCATGGGCAGCACGTTCCTCCTTCCTCGAGGCGATCGAGGCTGAGACCACATGGCTGGATGAGTGCGACGTCGTTGTTCCCGTCACCAAGATCGCTGAGTATCTGACCTATGTCAAGTCCACAGAGGACAGATACTGCTTCAAGATCAAGAGCTTCGGCCACGCAGGCGACGGAAACCTTCACATCTACGCATGCGGCGACGACACAGTCGACAAAGAGACCTTCCAGAAGGACGTTGAAGTCTTCATGAAGGACATCTATCATAAGGCAGCAGATTTCGGCGGCCTGATCTCCGGCGAGCACGGAATCGGCCACGGCAAGATGGAATATCTGGCAGACTTCTCCGGTCCTGCCCAGATGCGCATCATGGAAGGCATCAAGAAGGTATTCGATCCCAAGATGATTCTTAACCCCGGCAAAGTCTGCTATAAAGTCTGCTGATACACCCTCGGGTGAATCATATTGGAGAGCGGTGCAACTGCGCTTGCACCGCTTTCTTTTCACAAAGGAGGATATTATGCAATTCGTACACTTTATACTTGCACTCGCACCGATCCTCTGGCTGATGATCGCTCTGAGTGTTTTGAAAATGCCGGGCTACAAGGCCTGTATTATCACAGTTATCATTACGGCGATCGAGTCAATAGCGATCTGGCATTTCAACCCCGTCTACATGCTTACAGCAGCCCTTGAGGGAGCACTCAACGCGCTCTGGCCGATCTGCCTGGTCATTGTCGCCGCGCTGTTTACCTACAATCTCAGCCTTGAGACCGGCGCCATGGAGAAGATCAAGAAGATGCTGGCAGGCGTATCTACCGACCAGCGTGTCCTCGCTCTTCTGATCGGATGGGCATTCGGCCATTTCATGGAAGGCATGGCAGGATTCGGAACTGCAGTGGCAATCCCCGCAGGTATCCTGATCGCGCTCGGTATGGAACCCCTTCCCGTCGTAGTCGGCTGTCTGGTCGTCAATTCAATGCCCACAGCTTTCGGTTCTGTCGGCGTACCGACAACAACGGTATCCAACATCACCGGCCTGGATGTGGTCAAGCTTTCGGCAGATACTGCGAAGATCGAGTTGATCATATTTGTATTACTGCCTTTCTTCCTGGTATTTATCGTTGGAAAAGGCTTTAAAGCGTTTAAGGGAATGATCGGAATGATCATTGTCGCTGCTGCTTCGTTTATCATCCCTATGTTCATCTTCGCGACCTTCGTCGGACCTGAACTTCCCGACATTATCGGCTCGATCTGCAGCATGGCAGCGATCGTAGTCTATGCGAGGATGCGGAAAGGGGAAGTGCCGGAGGAATACAGGACGAAGGCGGCCTCCTCAGCAGAGGGCGATTCTGGTGCGCTGGATGTCCGTGAAGCAGTGGTCGCATGGGCGCCCTTCCTTCTGATCTTCGTGCTGCTCGTCCTGACGAGTCTGGTTCCCTTTATCAAAGAACCCCTTTCAGCGATCAAGAGCAGTTTCCACATTTACGCGGGAAATCCTGATTCTAAGCTCAGCTTTACCTGGATCAATACGCCCGGCGTGATCATCATTATCTCGGCGGTGATCGGAGGCCTGATCCAGGGTGCGTCTCCTGAGACGCTTCTGAATGTGTTTGTCAAAACAGTCAGGAACAATGTGAAGACGATCGTCACGATCATGAGCGTTCTTGCCACAGCCAAGATCATGGGCTATGCGGGCATGACCCCGGACATCGCGGCTTTCCTGGTGACAGCTACCGGCAAGATGTTCCCGCTGATCTCTCCTCTGATCGGAACGCTCGGCGGATTTGTCACCGGCAGCGGAACTTCGACCTGCGTGCTCTTCGGACCTATGCAGGCTGAGACCGCGAGAGCGATCGGCTCGGATCCTTCCTGGCTTGTAGCAGCCAACACCTGCGGTGCAGGCATCGGCAAGATGATCTCTCCTCAGGGAATAGCGATCGGCGCAGCAAGTGCAGGCCTGACAGGTTCGGAAAGCAAGATCCTGTCCAACGTGATCAAGTACTGTGTTGTCTTTGTTGTCATCGCAGGCGCGCTCTGCTTTGTTCTGCAGTGATATAAAACGAAAATTGCGGGCTGCCGCTGTGAGAAGTCTCTTTGAGGAGTTGCTTCTCACAGCGGCAGTTTTTTTGCTTTCAGAGCAGAAAATGAGCGCGTGGTGTTTCCACCGTCTGACTTATTGCTGTGTTGTCCGGCGCGGATTAGTGGTATACTAGAAAAAGAAAGGCAGAGGAGACAGGAATGGCAGATCAGGATTCAACCCGGAACGAAAACACGAATATTGAGCATTCCAGACAGACTCTTCGTCGCAGCTTTGGGAACGCCTGGGCAGGGATCATAGTCTGCGTGATCGAGGAGAGAAATATCAAGATCCACTGTATTGCCGCTGTATTGGTCGTGATATTCGGCTTGATTCTTGATATTTCCATGACGGAATGGTACATCTGCTTCACGCTGTTCGGCCTGATCATGGGACTGGAGCTGGTCAATACCGCGGTGGAGTCCGTGGTGGACCTGGTGACAGAAGAGTGGCAGCCGCTCGCCAAGAGAGCCAAGGACTGCGCAGCCGGCGCGGTGCTGATCGCGGCGATCTGGGCAGCGGTCACGGGCGGCATTATTTTCTTCCCCAAATTGATTGCTTTCATTGCGGACCTGATCGGATGACAGAGAAGGCGCATTGATCACAATAAAGAAGCAATATACAGCAACAAATTGCAGATTGGACGTGGAGGTAAATCATGGAAATGAAGATCGGCGAAGGACTTAAGAAGGTTCTCTTAATGGGAATCGGCGCAGCTGCAGTGACAGCGGAGAAATCCCAGCAGCTCGTAGATGAACTGGTCAAGAGAGGCGAGCTGACTGTCGAGCAGGGCAAGGAACTCAACCAGGAGCTCAAGAGAAACGTCAAGAAGAGCCTGGATGATATGACTCAGGCGGCTGAAGATGTAGAGGTCACAGCGGATGAGAAGGTGGTAGAGTTCGAAGACAAGATCGCCGGCATGACCGTTGAGGAACTTGAGAAACTCAAAGCGTTCATCGAGAAAGCTGAGGAGTCCATTAAGAGCGGAGAATAAGAACCGTTGAGCGAAGAAAACAAGAATGAGGAACAGCAGAATGCTGTAACCGATAATATGCCGGAAGGGGCATCGGATCCGGGATCTGATACCCCTTTGGACGGTGCGCCGGATGACGGGGCGCAGTCCGATAAGGCCAAAATAGACAACAGGGAAAGGCTTCGGGAGATCAGGGCCGTCATCCGCAAACACCAGATCACCAGAGGTGTGACACCGGAGAAACTGCGCGCGATCCTGGAGGAGCTAGGACCCACTTATGTAAAGCTGGGGCAGATCATGTCGCTTCATTCCGACGTGCTGCCGCAGCGCTATTGTGATGAGCTGATGAAGCTGACTTCCGAGGTCACGCCGATGTCGTTCCCGGAGGTGGAAGAGGTCATTAACCGGTCCTACAGAGAGGACTGGCACAATATTTTTGCCTCCATCGATAAGGAAACACTGGGGTCCGCTTCCATTGCGCAGGTCCACAAGGCAAAGCTGCTGGACGGCAGGGATGTCATTGTCAAAGTAGAGCGCAAGGGCATCTATGACATCATGGCGAGAGATATCGGCCTCTTAAAGAGGGCGGTCAGCATTCTCCCCCCGATCGGCGGGCTCAAGAATGTGGTGGACCTGGAGATGGTCCTGGATGAACTGTGGTCCACGGCGCAGGAGGAGATGGATTTCCTCAAAGAAGCTGCCAACATGGAGGAATTTGCCCGCAACAATCAGGGGATCAATTACATTCGCTGCCCCAAGCTCTATCACGAGTATACGACGTCCCGCGTCCTGGTCATGGAATATATCGGCGGATGCCCGGTTGATGACAAGAACAAACTCCTCGCAGAGGGATACGATCTTGGCGAGATCGGCCGCAAGCTGGTCAACAACTATATCAAGCAGGTCATGGAGGACGGCTTCTTCCACGCGGATCCCCATCCCGGAAATGTAAAGGTCATGGACGGCAAGATCGTCTGGATCGACATGGGAATGATGGGCCGCCTCACCTACCGGGACAGGAACCTGATGGCGTCAGCAGTCAGAGCCATTGCCGTTGGCGATATCGCGATGCTGGAGTCGACGATCCTGGAACTGGGCGAAGTGGATGGCAAGATCGATTCCGGAAAACTCTATGGAGAGCTCCGCGATCTGATGGACCGCTATGGAAACGCGTCCATGGGCAGCATCGACGCAGTGGAGTTCTTCAAAGATGTGATGGAGATCATGAAGGGCAATGAGATCCGCCTTCCCCACGGCATGACTATGCTCGTGCGCGGCCTGACCCAGATGCAGGGCGTTCTTCTCAATATAAGTCCCGATATCAACATGGCGGAGATCGCTGCGGGCAGGCTCAGAGAGGAGATGCTGCAGAATTTTGACTGGAAGAAGGAAGCAGGGAAGACGGGACGGCGCATTTACAAGGCGGCCGGCCGTACACTTGATATCCCGCCGCTGGTCAAGATCGCTCTGGAGGAGTACCTCAAAGGGCAGGCCAGGATCAACATGGAACTTGATTCGACCAGGAAATTCTCACAACTGATGAGAAGGCTGGTCCGAAACCTGGTCATGGGCCTGTGGGTCATGGCGCTCCTGATCAGTTCCTCGATCATCTGCACTACAGACATGCAGCCACGTCTTCTGGGAATTCCCGCATTGGGATTTTTCGGATACAGCCTGGCATTTGTCATTTGCCTGTATGTATTCATCCGGCATCTGCTGACGCGCAACAAGTAGCCGGGCAGACCAAAGCTTGCAGTCGATGATTCGCCTGCGGTCGGCAATGAACTTGCGACCGGCAATCAGATGGGACGGGATCCCCCAAAGAGCTATCGGAAGTTATTGGAGAGAAAGGAACACGCCATGAAACTTGGAATTATCGGAACAGGAATGATCGTGAAGGAGTTTCTTCCGGAACTGGTCAAAATGGAAGGACTCGAGATCCTTTCGATCATGGGAAGCCCCAGCGGATTTGCCAAGGCGGAAGCGCTCAGTCAGCAGTACGGGATTCCTAAGGCTGTATCGAATCTGGACGAGCTGTGTGCGACGGGGATCGATACTGTCTATGTGGCAGTTCCCAACAATCTTCATTCTGGATACTGCAGGAAAGCGCTTGAAAACGGAATGAATGTCATCGTCGAAAAGCCTATGACAGATGACGCAGGACAGGCGGAGAGTCTTGCGGTGCTTGCCCGCAAAAAGAAACTCTTCCTGTTTGAGGCAATTACTACGGTCTACATGGAAGGATACCGCAAGATCCGCGAATGGCTGCCGCTTCTTGGCGATATCAAGATCGTGCAGAGCCGCTTCTGCCAGTATTCCAGCCGTTACGACAATTTCAAGAAAGGCATTATTGCGCCTGCGTTTGATCCCAAAAGGTCCGGCGGCGCGCTGATGGACCTCAATCTTTACAATATCCACTATGTCATGCAGTATTTTGGCAGGCCGGAAAGCATTTCCTACTTCCCTAACATGGAGAGGAATATCGACACCAGCGGCGTGCTCATGATGCTGTATCCCAAATTCACGGCTGTATGTATCGCGGCCAAGGACTGCAACGGCGACAGCGGCGCGATCATTCAGGGCACAAACGGCTTTATCAAGAGCGAGATGACACCCAACAAGGTGGGCAGCGTCACGCTGCAGCTGCGGGACGGCACCTGCGAGGTGGCCGAGGAGCACTACGCGGAGAAGAGAATGATCCCTGAGTTCAGGCAGTTCATCCGCGCGATCGATGAGCAGGATTATGATTTCTGCTATAAGCAGCTCGAGCACAGCCTTGCGGTCAACGAAGTGCTCAACAGGGCGCGGATCCAGGCCGGGATTAAAGTGAAGTGAGGCGCGAAGCGGGTGTTAAGCAGCTGTTAAGTGGCTGCGGAGCGGCCGCGAAATGCCTGTTAAGTGGCTGTGAAGTGACTGTGAAGCAAAGTGATCAGTTGTTTTTGCTATGCAGATGATGAAAAACAGACTCGTTGGAGTCTGTTTTTTGTTTGTGCCGGCGGCACTCTTATGCTTTAGGTACAGGCGAAGGTTTTGTATGATTTTTTCTCCATGACTTTTTCTGTTTTATGACAAGTTTAGGTACAACCGTGGTCTTTGAAAGATTTGTTCTCCATTGCTTTTGGCTGCTTTAGGTACAGCAACAAATTTTACAAGAAGAGTTCCTAATTATCTAGACAATGATGGAGAACATTTCGTCAAAACCTGCTGTCTGTACCTAAACATGGCCGGAAGCCATCAAAACCATGGATAACAAATCATCAGAAGTTGCAGTCTGTACCTAAAAGCCGTCGTAACCAGTAAAGCCATGGAGAACAATTCATCAAAACATGCTCTCTGTACCTAACACTGCAGCCATCAAAGCCATGGAGAACATCTCATCGAAATCGGTCATTTGTACCTAAATTGCATCCACAGAATTCAAAGCCAGTACAGCAATCCAAGAAGCATCCCATCCACACACAAAAAAGCCGGCGTATTAAGAATCTCTTCTTAATACGCCGGCTTGGTTTAATCAAGCTTTAGTAAGCTGCAGATCAATTATGCAAAGATGCTTGTCATGGTGGTGAGCAGTCTTGCGAAGA
>Ga0326514_10000759_pt1 | contig 21470 bp, 15 predicted proteins | sample 3_2548_0518_D_FD_203653 | JGI IMG/M metagenome (GOLD analysis project Ga0326514, IMG submission 203653) | Bovine rumen microbial communities from UC Davis, California, United States - 3_2548_0518 | ecosystem: Host-associated > Mammals > Digestive system > Stomach > Rumen | place: USA... | reverse complement strand
TATACAGACTTTCTCTCATATTCTTTTTTAGCTACACTAAAATTATTTAAATTTTCATTCATTTCTTGAAGTGGTTTGAAATTAAAATATATGTCCACTTGCTTATCTGAATGAATTTCAATTTTTTCTATAAATTCTCTAATTATCTCTTTAGTAGGATTTTTTATTTTCAAAAATTCTTCTACCAAATTATCCAATCTTGTTTCTTTCTTTTCCGTATTACTTTCTCCAGATAATTCTTGTTCAAATTCTTTTACCCCTTGTTCATAACTTTTCACAATTTCTTTTATTCTATTTGCATTTTTCATATATTCTTCAAGTGATATAATACCTGCAAGTCTATCTTCATACATTACTTCTAATTTTCTTGTTTCTTTTTCAATATTTCCTTTGAAAGAATCTATTTGTTTTTTAATATCAAATTCTTGTGTTTGTTTAGATTTTGCTTGCTTTGCAATTTCTTCTAATTTCTTTTTGTTTTTATATTCTTTACAAACTTCTCTTAAAACTTCTATCATTTGCTCTTCAAAAACTTGATAATTGAAATTGTGTGGTGAACATACATCAAATTTTCCAAACCTTCCATACCTTTGACATCTGCCATAAATATTTCCGTTTTTATCTGGACTTCTTATTCCAATATAACCGTTTGCAATCATAACATCTAAGTAATCCTTTAAATAAATAATCATTTTGAACTACTCTTGAACCTTTAGTTAGCTCAATTACTTTCTTTGCTCTTTCAAAATCTTCTTTACTTATTATAGCCTCATGCATATTCTCTACTTTTACCCAATCTTCTTCTGGTAGATTTATGAATTTCTTTGATTTGAAACTTACTTTTTTTCTCTTTCCCTGTATAACTGTTCCTGTGTAAATCTCGTTTGAAAGAATAAATCGTACTGTAGATTGTTGCCATAGCCCATAAGTTAAAGATTTTGTTCCTCTTTTTCGTTTGTTATAATCTGATGGGATTGGAATTTTCTTTTTACTTAAGTAATCTGCAATTTGCATTGTACCAAAACCTGCTAAATATTTTTCATATATCAGTTTTACAATATTTGCTGCCTCTTCATCTATTATTAAATGGTATTTGTTTTCTGGATCTTTTTTATAGCCGTAAGGTGCTGTTCCTAAATATTCTCCATTATTTCTTTTTGCTTGTAACACACTGTTTATTTTCTTTGATGTATCTTTAGCATACATTTCATTTAATATTGATTTAAATGGTGCTATATCGTTATTTGAATTATCGAAAGCCGTATCTATATTGTCTAATATTGCAACAAATCTAACTTCATGTTCTGGAAAATAATTTTCAATATATAACCCTGATTGCACATAGTTTCTACCAAGTCTTGATAAATCTTTTGTAATAACCATATTTATTTTACCGAGATTCAATATCTGCAATCATTCTATTAAATGCAGGTCTATCAAAACTTGTACCACTTACTCCGTCATCAACATATTCTGATATAAAATTTAATTTATTCTGTCTAATATATTGCATTAGCAAAGTTCTTTGGTTACCAATACTTTCACTTTCTTGATACTTTTCTTTTTCTTCATCTTCTCTTGAAAGTCTAATGTATATACCTACTTTATAATCAATATTATTCATTATTGTATAGCTCACTGTTTCCTCCCTTCTCGTGCTAGCTATATGTAATGAGATAATGCGTCTGCGCTTTATCGAAAATGCTAAAGCATTTTCTGCTGCGACTGCATAAGTTATCTGTAATCGGCATAGCCTCAACAGCTAACTCATATTGATACTCTTGCAAACATTATACCATATTATCTCATCAAATACCATTGTTTATTTTTATTTTTTAACTGTTTTTAAGCAATAACTCCCAAACGCTCTTTCTACAATTTTTTCCAATGTTTCTCCTTTTTCATTAAAAAATATATTTATCTTAAAATCATTCTTTTTTTTATATTTCTTTTTTTGTTCCAATAGCCTCACTCCTCTTGTTTATTATTTTTTCCAGATTTTAGGTTTTTATACTGTTACAATTGGATCTGCTCCCATATGAGATTTGCCCTCATTCCTCTTTTTAGAGAATCGCCCCTTTACATCACGTTAGCCAGACGAAAGTATCATTATTCGTGCTTGTAACTACTATTCAATTTTGCACTGCATATCTTATCTCTATGTCACTTCGTTCCTAGAGCTAAGAAGTCAATGTACATTTCCATTTTTTGACTTTTTCTACTTTTTATAGTAAAATTATGTCAATCAAGTATTGTATACATTATAATTGTGAATTTTAGAAATTCACACTGTACAATCTCAAAAAAATTTTTATTAATTTTAGGTTGTTTGATGTGGAGGTGTTCTATTTGAGTTTTAAACTAGCATTTGATAAAAATTTAGGACTAGAATTTTTTATTTTTAAACGTATCTATTATGATAAAAGTAAAAAAATATTTTTTTCGTCATATTTAGCCAAGCATATGATTGATTCAATAAGTATAATATTCCATACTATTTTGAAAGTGATGATATTTTAGCAATAATAGCTCTTTTATTTAAAGAATTTATGTCTGATAATCATAATACTATAAGACAATGCCAAAATTGTGGATATTACTTTGTTCCATCAAATTTAAAAGAAACTAAATATTGCAATGTAGAATATAAAAACACTGGCAAAACTTGTAGGCAAATTGGAAAAGAATTAGCTTATAAAAAATCCCTAAAAGAAGATACTCTTTTAGATAAATATAGAAAAAGATATATGTCTCTTGCCAGCTCTGTTTCACATTATGGAACAGATACTGCCATCGCTAGATTTGAAAAGTATAAAAAAGATGGATCTGTAATGAAACAAAAATATCTAAATAAAGAAATTACTCCAAAAGAATTTGAAAAATGGATTCAAGATAGCAGAAAATAGAACATGAAAATATTTCTTGTTCTATTTTTTAATCAATATTAAATAAGAATAATCTCGGATTATCCTTATTTATTTTTTATTTTATATATAGAAACAATTGGATCTTCTTTTTTTAAACCATATCCCATTTGTTGTGAAGCTGCTCTACATCCATATTGGCATTTATCTTTTTTATTACAGTTTTTACAAAATACAGGCTCAATTTCTGCCCATTGTTTTAGTTTATTCGACTTTAGAATATCTATCATTTCATTATCAAATATATTTCCTAATATTTCTAGAGAATGATTACAATATCTAATATTTCCATCTCTTGTTAAAGTATATCTTCTGTTTAAATTATTCACTCCACAATTTGAAAATACTATATTAGGATAGTCGTCAGGATTTAATACACAATGAGGTGTGCATACCAAAGAATACAACTTCAAATTATATTTTTCAGCAAATTCTTGACAATTTTTATATGCATTCTGTAATGCTTCAAAATCTGCTAGAATATTGTTATATTCATTACATCCATTTCCACCAATATTATACCTATTAATCATTATTCTTTTAATGCCTAAATTATATATAAATTCTAATGTTTTTTCTATATCCTTCACATTATATTTAGTTATAACTATTGGAACAACTACTTCTATTCCATTATCAATAATCTCTTTTATGGATTTTATACTCTTTTCAAAAGACCCTTTCATTCCATTTATAGTTTCATGAATTTCTTTATTGTATGAATTTATTGTTATCTCTATTAAATCAACTTTTAATTCAGCTAATAACTTTATTTTTTCACTATCAAGCAAAGTTGCATTTGTAATAATAGTAACCTTTTTATTTCTAGCTTTAACATACATAATGCAATCCAATAATTCTTGAAAATTAGTTGTTGGTTCGCCACCGAGAAAAAGTTATTTCATCACATTTTACGGATTTCATAAATTGTTTTAACGTTTTTTTAGGATTATATTTTTCTATATCAACTAAACTATTATTTTCTTTTTTCCAGTAGTTATAACAATATTTACATTTTAAATTACATAAAGTAGTCATTTCATATATTAATCCAGGTAATTTAACCTTTTTTAACATCTTTTTTCTCCTCTTTTGACTTGTTCTTTTTTTTCTTTACAATTAAAATAATAATTCCTATTATGATTGCTACTGGTACTAATATAATGAATACATTTTTTAATGTAAATGTATTTGTTGATACTATCTCACTTGGTCCAGCATCATAACAAGTTATTTGCATAGAATCAATGTCTTTTACAGATACTCCGAAAACTTTATTAGCAAGTGAAAAGTTTAAATTTATAAATAAGAAGCTCATTATTAATCTTGATACATTTGTTAATACTATTCTCGTTCTTAATAAAATCTTTTTCATAATACCTATTCTCCTTTATTATCTTTTTCTTTCTTTTTAGATTTTTTCTTTTTTATTATTATAAATGAAACTATCGCAATTACAAGAACAATAGGTACTGCTATTATAAATACCTTTTGTAAATTTATGGAATTAGATACTACTTTTTCATCAGTTGAAGGCCCTGCTATATAACAAGTAGGTTCTATTGAAGCTTGAACATTATTTTGAAATAAATACCTTAAATTAACAAATAAGAAACTCATAATTATTCTTGAGATATTTGTCATAGTAATTTTAAATTTTAATATAAATTTTTTCATAACTAATCCCACCTTTTCTACTCTCTATTATAATTATAGCACTTTTTTACATTTTTGTATATAATTTTTACATTTCCATCTCTAAATCTTTTTCTCTTTCTTCGTGTTTTATTTGTTTTTCTGCATCTAACATTATATTATTTTCTCGTTCAAAATCCCTAATCAAATTATTTTCAGCACCCATATCAAACTTTTTGCAAATCCACGTTATAAATATATCAATTGTTTCCTTAAATCTATCTACTACTTTGTGTAAAAAGTTATTTTCTTTTTCTAATTTATTGATTCTATTGGTATATTTCCATTCCATTTCAAATTCTTTTTTATTATATTCTGTTTTTATATTATCTACTTCATCGTGTAATTTTTCATTATCAACTATTATTCTATCTCTTTCTTTTTGGTATTTTTCTGCCTCTTCTATAACCTGTGCTTGTCTTGATAATTGCCTATGTAAATTCATATTATCTTGATATAAATTTTGAATTACATTATCCTTTGGTTTTATAATTTCTTCTAGGATTTTTTCATCTCTTTTCCTTGATAATCTATTTATATTAATATCTGTTATATCAGGAATATCTGGTAATTCCAATTTCATATTATTCAAAATTTCTTTAGTCTGTTTAAAATTTGTTATTTTCTTATATTCTTCAACAGAATAATGCTCTCTACCTGTTTCCTCTTTTGACAATCCTCTTTGCAGGTTAAATCCATTTTCCACCATATACTTGTAAAAAGCATCTTGTAGTTGTCTGTAACTGTCTTTTGCTTTCCAAAATTCACTACAAGCCAATTTATCAATAGAATTCCCTTTTTTATCTGTTGTATGAATTACTGGTAAAAATACTAAATGCATATGAGGCGTTTGTTCGTCCATATGCACTTTTGCAGACATTATATATTGTTCTCCTAAGTCTTTGTATTCAGATACAAATTTATATGCGGTTTCAAAAAATCTCTTTGTTTCTTCTTCTCCTATTCCTTCAAAATAATCATGATCTGATGTTATTATATATTCACAAGCTATATTACTTACTGTTTTAATTTGTCCTTTTAAATTATATTTTTCTTTTATTCTGTCAAATTCCTTTTCATAACTATATTGTGGAGTTTTTAGTGAATAGTTTAAATATGATTTTTCTTTATCTATATTTTCATTTGAATAATTTTTATTTCTTCTTTCATTGTGTCTAAATATTCCTTTTAAATTTTCTCTTTTGTATTTTGTATTTCTAATAATTGCATAACTCATTTTTTCATCAACCTCCTTTAAATAAATTCTTCTTTGACTGGCTAACTAATAAGACCTATTCCTCTTAAAATTTTGCTCTTTCTCATTTGTCTTGTAACACAACTACAACACTTTTTTATGCTACCGCAAAAAAGTGTTAGTTGTGGCAGGGAAAAATTTTTCCCCACACCCCATTTTTCAAAAAAAATATTTCATAATATTTTTTTGAATTTATCCTAAATTTGCTTTATTGCAATTTTAGGATAAAAAAATCAGCTCCAAAGTAGTTTTCTACCCTAGTAGCTGATTTTATATATGCAAATGTATGTAACTATAAAAAAGCATCAGCATTTGCATATAGTTTAGTAAAGTCAAAGCCAGTATAATCTCGCTGTTCAAAGTTAGCTTTATTATTCTTTTTGATTTGTGATTCCTTATTATAATTATTTTTATTTTTTATATTATTTATTATATCTTTGTCGTTTTCACCTATAGGGTGTAGTTCTTTTTTGACTACCTGAATAGTTATTTTTATCTATACCCTCTAGGTATTTTTCACTATACCTATTAATACTTTCTGCAATAGGTATGATTTGTCTCTCCTCAATTTCTTTGGTATCTATTTTATATTTTATATTAACATCTACATATCCTTTTTCTTTTAATGAACTTACTATTTTTGAAACTCTGTCGGAGGTTACATTTACAATACTTGCTATATATTTATTGCTTGCAAAACAACTTCCTGTTTCATCACTTAAATATAAAATCATTGATAATATTATTTTTTCCTTGTCTGATAAATCATTGTTTAATAAAATTTCTGCTGGAATCCATAATCCCTTTAATTTTTGTTTGCTCATATAACTCTCCTTTCTATTTTTAATTCTTCTCACAATCAATTCTGTGGCATTTTTATTCACATTAAATATAGTTTTAAGGCAAAAAAATAAACCCTAAGATTTTTCTCTTAAGGCTTATCTCAAATGTGAAACTTTTTTACTGTTTTTATGTAATTTTGTTTCACATTTTAATATTTACTTATATTCCAATTCATTTTGTTTGCACCAATCAATTGCTATTTCTTTATATCTTTCATCTCTAAATTTATACCAGTCTTGAATTATATCCATTTCTGCACAATAATCTTTAAATCTTCTAAATGCACCTTTACCTTGTATTAATCGTTGTAAATTATTGTTTATTTCTGGGGATTCTATTGTTTCTATAAAATCACCCATCATTTGATATTCATTTATCTCATATTTTGTAGGTAGTATTATCGATTCTTCAAATAATTCATCAATTTCATCTTCTGTTAAATTTCCATCTTCTCCTATATTTGATAAAAATATTTCGTCTTTTTCTGGATTGTAATAACAATCAACAATATCATCTACCATTTCTAATCCATCTATTATTTTAGATAATGTAACCATATTCTACTCCTTCTACACTTATTTTTTATGCACATATTCATCCCATTTTTTAGCATATTCTTTTGATTTTTCCTTATCTCCTAATTTATCATATATGCTTTCTAATCTTTCGTATACTGCATCCATATCTTCTATATCTTTAATTTGTTCTGTTTTTAAAAGAATATTTTTGGCTTTTTCTAAATTATAGTGTTCTGCATCTCTCTTATTGTCATACCAATCTGCCATTTCAATATATCCCCATACCCAATTTTCTTTTTCAATTAAATATTCTTCAATTATTTTAGTTGCTTTTTCTTCATTACCTAATCTAAATTCTGTATTTGCCTTTTCTCTAGTAGTTCTTTCTTTCCAATACAAATTAATCTCATTGCTTAAATCAAATATTTCTTCTACACTGTCCCATAATTCAAGTCTTTCATATAATTTATCTTCTTCATCACACATTTCTAATAAATTGTCATAATCTTGAAGCCAATTTAACAAACTATCATATCCTTCATATTTTTCATCATATTCACTTATACTCTTAATGTTATTTTCTTTACATATATCTTTAACATCAAACCAAGCCATTCTATATAGAGCATGTGCTTTTTTCGTTTCTTCTCTTTTTAAATACCATTCAGCTTTAGATATACAATGATCTATAAAATCTAATTTTTCAATATCTTTTGATTTATCATTATTCATGCAGCATTTTTTATATTTCTTACCGCTTCCGCAATAGCATAAATCATTTCTTCCTAAATCATGATTATTTTCTATATTATTTAACCTATTGGATATTATATATTCACAAACTTTATTATCATCAGACTGTTCATATTCTTCATCTTCTCTATATCTAAAGCATTGCCACTCTTCCATTATTCCTATTGTGTCATAAATATATTCATAACAAGGCTTGAATGGATACAAATTTTTGTTAATCTTATAATTTTCATTTGCAAATATATCTTTTAATTCATGTATTTCTTCTTTGTCTTCTATAAGATTAAATATCTTATCTATAATACCATCCAATTCGATTAATCTTAAATGTTCTGTTTCTACAAAAATTTCTTCATACAAATATGAATTATCTTCCTCTTTTTTATCTTCTAATAATTTTTTAAAGTAATTTACTATAAAATCTCTATCTTTTATACCATTAAGATATAAAATTGCAAAAGTTTGAAGTACACTGCTTCTTATAAATTCATTTAAATCAGTATTTTCAATTATATCAAATAATGCTTTGTCATCTCCATTGTATGTACTTGCTAAAAGTCTTGGTAAATATTCAGGATAATCATCTCCTATAATATAATCAACTATATCTTCATTTTCTTCTTTATCTCTATTTATTAAATCTATTAAATATGGAAAAGCTCTTGTTTCTTTAAATTCTGCAAGTAAAAACATAGCATAAGTATAGCCAAAAAATTCATCTTCTTCATAATAAATTTTTTCAAGATTATTCTTTGTATATTCTAACATTTCCAATAATTTTGGCGTTATTTCTTCTTTGTTTTTAATTGCTTCTTTCAGTGCCTCTTTAGGTAAATCTTCTGTATAATATTTTAATTTTTCCACTATTTCATTTATTTCCATATTATTTGCTCCTCTTCTATCTACATTTCAAAAAATTTTCTTTTATATATTTTTATTATTTATTATTTCATTTAAAGTATTCTTTACTTCACTGATTTCTATTTTGTATTTATCATTTAATACATATTTGTTTTGCATATTTTCAAATTCCTTTAATAATTCCTCATTAAAGTTTTGATTTAAATAGGTAAAATCTTTAATGTTCAAATCAGCATCTATTCCACCTTTTCTAATACTTTCTTCTTGTCTTTTATATGAAATTAACTTTTCTAATTCTTCTTTATTTTGTAATAATTCTTTGATTTCCTTTGTTTGTGCTAGTATTGTAATATCATATAAATGTTTTGATGTATCTTTATACATATTTCTAATATAATAAAACTCTGCTGCAAAAATTTTATCTATAAACATTCTTTCTAACTTAATAATGTTTATATCAAAATTTGATATTCCAAATTGTTCTTTTAATATTTTTCTCTCACTTTCGTTTGCTAATTTATATATAAGTGGTTCTATATTATATTTTTTATAAGGCTCACTAACAGTAAAAGATGTTGCTTCTACTTGTATAATTCCTGCTCTATGTAATGGATCTTTGCTAGTATCGTAAATAGAATTGTATCTGTATATTCCTGTAACACTTCCTTTATTATCAATACACTCATCTTTTGATAATTCTAAACCTTCTATTTCATAACTTAGAGCTGACTCCTTTAGTCTATTTTTATTTTTAGTATTTGATTGTTCAGGAAGAACTTTTACTGTTAAATCTATATCTTCTGAAAAACGATTCATTGTGTCTAATATTTTATATACTGCTGTTCCACCTTTAAAATATGCCTGCAACTCATTTTGATTCTTTGATAATTCCTTCAATATGGTACATACATAATAATCTTTTTCAATAATATCTGAATCTATTCCTGTTTTTGTATTTAAGTTATCTATAAATTCTCTAAATAGTTCTTTGTTTAAATGTAAATTCATTTTCATTTCCTATCTTGCTAGGACAAGTATTTTGTTTATTACAGTTCTACTTTTTGTATCCATAGCATATTTAATTATCTTTTCAAAATCTAATTCGTTTTCTTCAATGAAATTATAGATTATTTCATCTGGATTATCTACTTCAATTCCTATATTGTCTTTATTCTCTATCAAGTCAAATAATTGTAAATATTTATAATTTTCATTGTTTATCTCTATTTTTGGTTTTCTTATTATAACATTTAAATTCTTGTTTTCATATTTATTAAAGTTCTTACATTCATTTGTAGCAATATCTATAATGTTTGGAACTTGTGTAGTTAAATGAGCCTCATTAAAAAGTTTCGCTCCAGTAACATATCCTTTTACATTTCCGTCTTTATCCATTATATATTTATATTGAATGATTTGTCTATTTCCTAATAACATCTTACCAAATACGTTTTCATTTGGAATATAATAAATACCTTTATATGCTGTTTCTATAATACCTTCTTTATTCATTCTATTTAAAATTGCTTTAACATTATTGAAAACTTTTTCTTTATCTTTTTCATTATAGAATTTAATAATGTATTCTTTAATTTCTTCAATAAAAATTGGTATTCCTTTTTCATTTTTATTTATATATTCTAACACCATATTATAGCAATTCATTTCACTCACCTCTTTATTACTATTTTATGACTATTTTTGTGTTTTATTCATATTTTAGTAATATTTTACCATTTTTTTCGCCTTTTGTCAAATATATGGTGTTTTCTATGTAAGAGTATCAATATTTTGAAAACTTATCTTAACAGCAACACACATGTGTGTATTGTCCGCCATTTTCTCTAACTCCTGGCAAATATCCTTTGATATATCCTGGTTGTAATTTTCCTTTTTCAAAAGGAGGATCTAGTAATTTTATAATCCCATTTTCTTTATCAATTAAATGATTTTCTAAACTCTCCATAGAAATATATTTTTTGTCATTGTCTCCTGCATTTGATATTACACTCCAACTTTGTGCAATACTATCTATTCTACATTCATCATTTTCCATGCTACCTAGTACATTTCCGTCATCCATAAAAGCTCTTCTAAACCATCTTCCATCCCATCCAGCTGTATTTAATACTCTCTTTAGATTTTCTTTAATTTCTTGATATTTGTTTGCTCTATCCGCTTCTCCTCTTTCTTCACAAATGATTATAAAATCACTTAATATTTTATATAAGAAAAATCCAAGCCAAACACTTTCTCCTTTTCCTTTATTTCCTACTGTACTAAATCCATCATTCCAATCTCCGGTACCAATTTTAGGTAATCCATTTTCTCCAAAATTCAAACTTTTATTAATTGCTCTAATGCAATGCATATATATACTTTCTTTTACAGTTCCTTGCTCGTATTTATCATATTTTTCATCTTGATTATCTTCTAATAAATTACCAACTAAATATGGAATTTCTATATCCAAAATACTTTTATCTCCTGTAAATTTTATATATTCTATAACTGCAAAAGCTAGCCATAATAAATCATCTGAAAATTTTGTTCTAATTCCACGTCCTGTATCTTCATGCCACCAGTGTAGAACATCTCCTTCCATGAATTGATGCTTACTACTTTTTATAATTTGACTTTTTAAAAGTTCTGGATTTAAATATTTCATTCCTAAAGTATCTTGTAATTGATCTCTAAAGCCAGTAGCACCACCTGATTGATAATATCCGCTTCTTCCTATCAATCTACTAGTAATTGTTTGATATGGTATCCAACCATTTAAAATAATGTTAGTTGATTCTAATGGAGTATATACTTGTAGTTTTCCAAGTAATTCTTTCCAGTAATTCTTTACTTTTTCTAATTCTTCCTTACAATTTGATACTTTACTATATTTATAAGCAATATTTTTGCAGTCAATTACATTTTCATCAGCGCCTAAAACTACAGATATTTCTTTATTTGCATAACTTTCAAGTTCTGTTTCAATTTCATACACAATACAAGCTTTTTTACCTAAACTATCTTGATTATTTAGATATACTTTTTTCAATCCATCTGGATCTTCAATTCCGCCTTTTCCTAAAAAGAAGTTTTTATCACCTGTATATGATAATATCTTTTCACTAGATGCTATATAAGCATTTATATTTTCTACTTCATTGCTATATAAATTTTTAGCTATTACTAAATTATTGTTTTTATCGAATTTTGTACAAATATATCCATTTGATTTTATTTCATCTTCTCCAAGTACTGGTTTTATATAGTAATATAATTTGATTTTCTTTTTGTTTGGAGTTGTGTTTTTTAAATTTAATATTCCTATTTTACAAGAATCCTCTCGTGGAACAAATTGTGTTAATTCCTGATCTATGCCATTACTTTGATGAATATATTTTGCATATCCAAATCCATATACAACATTATAATTTTTTTCATCTGGTTTTGGATTTAAACCTAGTGACCATGTTTTTTTACTATCTATATCTTTCAAATATATGATTTCACTTGGAATATCTAAACAAGGGTTATTATTCCAAGCAGATACTCTATTTAATCTACTATTTTTAAACCAGCTGTATCCTCCCATATTTTCAGTAACTACAGTACCAAATTTTTCATTTGCCATAATATGACTCCAAACAGTTGGAAGTATATTTTCCTTATTTACTTTTATTAAATATTCTTTACCATCTTCTGAAAAAGCTCCGTACTCATTGTAATACTTTAATTTTTCTGTATTTTCTAAGATATCTATATCATCTTTTTCTTCACATATCGGTAATACAACCCTCTTATCTTCTCCGATTTGCTTGTATTTTTCTAAATAATCTTCTTCTAAATCTTTTATATTATTTTCTATTCCACCTTTTTTACTATCAATTATTATAGCTGATATAAACTCTAATAATTCGATATCTTTTTTATCTATCTCGCCCTTTGATAAAGCATATATACCACCCTTTATATTTTTTAAATACGCAATCTGTTCAGATAATATACTACTTTCTATTTCTTCTTTAACATAGTTTTCATAGCTATGTTTTTCTTCGTCTAAAATTATAATTTCTGTTTGTATATTCTTGGTTCTAAAAAATTCATAAGCTTTTAATACTTCTTTAATAACATAACTATCATTGACATCTCTTATTTTAACTAAAACGATTGGTAAATCTCCTGATATTCCATATTTCCATAGTTCTTCTTGTTTATATATTCGTTCTTTATTTTTCTCCATACTTTGGCTTTTTACTGCATTATCAAAAACAATATATGATAACATTTTTTGATATAAAGCAATTTGTTTTCCTTTCATTCTTAAGTATCTACTTTCTGCCTGTACCCTTGCTTTTGAAATATCAAATTCATTTTTTACACTCTCAGAAGTTTCATATTTTTGTATATTTTCTTTTACTTTTTCTTTATCTTCTCCAACTGATAAGATAAAGTCTATATTTATTTCTTCTCCAGGTTTAATTTTTACAGTTCTTTTTATTGCAACAATTCCTTCAGTTACTAAACCGGCTTTTTTAGACAACGGTATAGAATTTTTTACTATTTGTGGAATGTTTAAATTACCTCTTCCTATAAACTTTTCTTTGTTTATTTCATACTCTAAATCCCCAACTGTTTCACAATCTGTGGATAAAGTGGCATAAGCATATAGTTTTTTGTCATCTATTTTTCTGGTTCTTCTAGCTACTTTTATACAGCCTAATTCTTCATCATAGTCAAAAGTTAAAAATAAATTATTAAAAACAGGATGTGCATAATCTTGCTCTTTCGTAGATAAAATTGGCTCAAAATATGATGTTATTTCTATTATTTCTTCTTCCGTTCCTAAGTTTTGTAATGTTATTCTACGAAGTTCTACTGGTTCACTTGAACTAACTGTTGTTTTTATTTTTGTTTTTATATTTCCATTTAATACTTCTTGTTCATCTTTATCTGGCATGAAACTAATTTTATATTTTGTTCCTTTTAAATCATTATCTTTATAATTTGAACTCCATATTTTTTTATTTTTAATATTTTTTATATCAAAAAATATTCCTTGAGAATAATCATCTGTTGGTTTGAATCTATTTATATAATAATCTTTATATTTACTTACTCCTTCTCCTTTTTGATTCATTGCTATCAAATAGTTTTCATTTGAAATAAAGTTTCCTGTTATTAATCTTTCATCTATTTTTGTAAAAGTTGTCTTAATATAATCTTCATAGTCTTTATATTTTAATTTTTCTACTTTTTCTTTTTTCTCCTTTGTTATAATTGATTTTTCTGGCATAGTTTCTTGTAGTAAAATACTTACCGCTTCTATTTCTGGATTTTTCATAAATCTTTTTTGTAAAATATTATTATTAAATAAATTATTAATAGAAAGAAGCATTAATCCTTGGTGATGTGCCATATAAGTTTTTACAATACTTGATGTTTTTCCTTTTTCTACTCTTTCTGGAGTATAGTCAATCGATTCATAAAAGCCGTATTTTCCATACATTCCTTCCATTTCTAATCTTTTTAAATTTTGAATTTCCTCTTTTGGAACTTCGTTTATTGCAAGTAATCCTCCATATGTTGATACTACCATTTCATCAGCTAATCCTCTTTTTAATCCAAGCCATGGTATTCCAAATGCTTTGTATTGGTAATTTGATTTTAAGTCTTTTAAATTAAAAGCTGCTTCAGATATTCCCCAAGGTATATTTAATTTTCTTGCATACTCTTGCTGGCTTTTTATCATAAATTTGCAAGATTCATCAAGTAAACTTCCTTCATATTTTGGTATATTTACATTTGGCATTAAATATTCAAAAGCTGTTCCAGACCATGATATAAGTCCTTTATATTTTCCAAGTACTGTTAATGTTCTACTTAAATGATTCCAGTGTTTTGATGGTACATCTTTTTTAGCAATTGCTAATAAACTTGCTTGTCTTGCTTCAGATGCTAATAAATCATAATAAGAATCTGTTAGCTTATTTTCCTCAATATTAAATCCAATTGAAAAAAGCTGTTGTTCATAATTATATAAAGCAGAAAAATCTGTGTCTTCAATTAATTTGTTTATAATATTAAGTAAGTCTTCTACTTCTTGAATTTCATTTTTTTCCACTTTTTCATTGTCTTCAAGTTTACTATTACAATTACTGTCATCTTTTAACTCTTCATTTTTATATTCTTCTAAAAATGATTTAACTACATATAAATATCCTACTAAATTTCCACTATCTACAGTTGAAATATATCTAGGTATAAGTGGTTCTTTTGTTTTTATATTATACCAATTGTATAAATGTCCATTCCATTTTTGAAGACTTTCAACTGACAGTATTATATTTTTTAGTAGCTCTATTGCTTTTTCTTTTTCAATATATCCTAAATCTATAGCTGATATAACAGCAAGCATGGATAAACCAATATTTGTAGAAGATGTTCTTGGAACTACCAATTCTTTTCTATCTTCTTGATAATTATCAGGTATTAAATAATTGTTTTCTTCTGTTAAATATTCTTCGAAAAAGTCCCATGTTTTTTTACCTATATCTTTAATATATTCTTTATCTTCTTTATTTAATGTGCTAATTGCTTCTTTATCTTTCTCTTCTTTACTTATAAAATACATTAAAAATGGTGTGATTAGCATATATATCCCAAGAAAAATCCATAATACATTGCTATTTACTATAGCTACAATTACAGAAAAAATACCTAAAATTACATTTATTTTCATCATATTATAATAAGACATTAAACTAGATTTAGATTGTTTTTCCGCTTCTTCTGAAGTTGTCCATTCTAATAAATGCTTATGACTAATTAAGACTCTATATAATGTAACTAATGCTGCTTTTATTGATGTATAAGCTTTAAAAGGCAAACATCCTAAAGTTAATATTCCTCTTAAAACACTTCCTTTTATTCCTGAAATTTTAGGTGTAAATGTTTTTTGTTTTTCTTCTCCTTCTTTTTTGAATATTATATTATTTATTAATTCCAGAATGAATGGGATAATTGCTATTGTAATTAATAAAATAGTAATTACATTGTTTTCTTTACCATATATAGTTCCTATTATTATAGAATAAATAATGCTTACTATTAAACTAAATTCTAATAAACTTCTCCTCAAATTATCAAATATTTTATATTTTGATAATAAGGTTAATGGACTTTTTTTACCTAGCCACTTTGTTATTTGCCAATCTCCTCTTATCCATCTAGACAAACGATTTATAAAACTATTATATTTAGTTGGATATCCGTCCATAAGCATAATATCTGATACTAAACCACATCTTAAGTAACATCCTTCTAATAAATCATGACTAAGAACCGTGTTTTCTGGAATTTGTTCTTTTAATACTTTAGAAAAAACTTTTAAATCATATATACCTTTTCCTGTAAAAATTCCTTCTCCAAAATTATCTTGATATATATCAGATATAGCATTTGTATATGAATCTATTCCTCCTGCACCTGCAAATATTTTAGTAAATAATGTTTTATAACTGATATCTAAATTTACTCCTACTCTAGGTTGCATAATTGCATATCCATCTGTAACTATATTTTTTTCTTCATCTATAACAGGTTTGTTCAAAATGTGTGACATAGCTCCTATAAGTTCAAATGCAGATTCTAATATTAAATCTGTATCAGAATCTAATGTAATAATATATTTAATGTTTTTAAGCTCGTGTTTCAACTCAGCTTCATTTTTATTTTTTTCTTTAGTATCTTTTTCTTTTTCATCTAATTGTTTATCTTTCTCTGTATTCTCTTTCAAGGTTCTTTCTAAAGTATTTTCTCTAAATGGATTTTCTAAATTTCCTAATAAATACTCATTAAATTGATTAAGTAATCCTCTCTTTCTTTCCCAACCTAAATATAAATCTTCTTTTTCATTATATATTCTTTTTCTATATATAAAATTAAATTTTGGAATACATTGTTGTTCTTTTTCATATTTTTTATTTAAGTATTCTACTTGATTAATTCCTTCTTTAATTACTTCTTCATCAAAATCTTCATTTTCTTTATCACTACTACTACAGTCTCCAAGTAATGTAAAATATATATTTTGTGATTTGTTAGCTAGATAATATACTTCTAATTTTTTCATTAATTCTTTAACTTTTTCTTTTGATTTTACTATTGTTGGTATTACAACCATTGTACTATTTTCTTTATCTATACCATTTGTCATATCAAGTTTAGGTATTAATTTTGGTTTTACTATTTTACTTAATACATATTGAATAACCTGGGTTGCAACTTCTGATGAAGGTGTTAAAAATACAAAAAAGCTCACTAAAAATATCCATATATTATTTATATTAATATTCATTAAGTATGTTAAACCTAATGCTAGTACAATACTTAACAATAAATTAGTTATAACGTATAATTTTGTTTTGTTATTTAAGCTTACTTTATTATTTACTTTATAATTTAAACTAATATATAAATCTTCTATTCCTTTATCTATCAAATAATATCCAATATGTGCTTTTGGGCTTGTTTTAGAGTTCTTTTTTGCTAATTCTAATATTTTCCTTGTTATATAAATCTCAGATATTTTTGTTTTTTTAGAAATTTCTTTTATTTTATTTCTATAGTATTCTTTAGTTTTATTGTCCATTTCTTCATAAACTTGGCTTGGATCATTTTTTAATAATTCTTCTACTCCATTTATTTTTTCAAAAATTTCTAAAAAGTTAATTCTTTGAATTTTCTTTATACTAGTAATACTATTTCCTATAGATACTTTTCTCACCGCTATATCAAAATGTTCTTTTTTTATAACATCTGATACTGTAATTCCTTTTAGTTCTATAGTTTCTTCTAATGCATTTAAAAAGCTATTCCCTTTTTTTCCATAACGTTTTAATATATATGACATATATTCTATAAAAGGATAATGTGCATCATCTAATATATCTTTTTTCGTTTTCCCTATATTGTTGTTACCGAATATTAATTTGCTTTTTTCTTTGTTTTCCACCAATCTTTCTGTAATGTTTTCTGCTTTATATTTTTGAATTTGAGACAAATATATTCTTTCACAAACTTCTCTTATATTTTCTATTATAGCAATTTGAATAAATAATCCAATATTCCAGATTTCTTCCATACTAAGTGTTTTTTTAGTTTGATAACTTTCTAAGTATTCTTCTAAATCTTTTCTATCTATTTTATTATCTGTATATGCAACTATTTCTGAGGCTAACACATAAATACGCGCAAACCCCTTATATGGACCATTTGATATTCCTAAAAAATTTGTATATTTTTTTAATGTTAATTCTTTTTCTATTTGTTTAACAGTTTCTTCTATTATATATAAATTATCTAAAAGCCATTCTCCTGCTGGATGTATACTAATACCTAATTTTAAATGTTCATTTAATAACATATATACTTGTCTAATAAATTTAAAGTTCTCTAACATATGTGGTACTGGATATGTTTGCTTTTCTGATTTATTAACTAAATTATGATCTGATGCTATTTTTTCTAAATAATTTTTTAATTGATTTTTATCTAATATTGCACCCTTTATTTTTAATACTTTACTTGTATTCAAAAAAATTCCACTCCTTGCAAATATGTTTTACACATATTGTTTGCAAAGAGTGGTAATTTTATACATTATTATCTACCATCATCTTCATAATTTACATTTTGAACATCACCTGCTATATCATCTTTTTGTTCATTTTCATTATTACTAGCATCTTGCATACCTCCATTAGGATTTCGACCAATATTTTTTTCTTCTATTTTAGCAAGGTCTGCTCTCGTTATTGGTTTTGCATTAAAATTTTTTCCATCATATTCAATTTGTAAAGCAGCAAATTTGTTTAAATGCTTACTTTCTTTTTCACAGAATAGTATTGTTTCTTGTAAGTCATCTGGACCATCAACAATATACCCTCCAATTTCATTAATATCATTTATTGCACCTGATATTTCATTTGAAAAAGTAGGAGTACCTGTTAAATAATTAAGAATAGTCTCATCATAATAAGTTGTATTTTTATAACCTGTATTAATGTTTAAATAATTATATTTATTACCTTCTTCGTATCCATATCCATACTCTACTTTGTATGTTCCATCTCCCATAGCATACTCAATTTTACCTGTCAAAACTTCCTTAAAAGCTTCATTTAATGTTAATAATGTTTTATATACATGTTTTTGGTCTTTAAATCCTTCTATTTTTTTAAGTTCTTCAAAATCTAATTGTGCTTTTTCATTTATTCCTAATTGTTCAGGCGTCATTCCTGCTTGTATTGCTTCTTGATATGTTATCCAATCATTGCTAGGTTCAATTGTGTTACCTGATAAAATTGCTGCTCCTGCAACTCCTGCTACTCCTGCTACAGCTCCTATAGTTTTTAATGTGGTTATAAATGTTGATCTTTTATCATTTGAATTACTTTTATTTGCTTTTTTTGCTTCCTCTGCTGCCTTTTTTGCTTTTTCTGCTGCCTCTTTTGCTTCCTCTGCTGCTTTTATTGCTTCCTCTTTTGATTCTCTCCTTTTATTTTCGTCTGATTCTTTTTTTGTTGCTTCTGCCGCTATTATTGCATACTCTTTTGCTGTTTTTGCTTCTTCTGCTGCTTTTATTGCTTCTTCTGCTGCTTTTACTGCTTCTTCTTCTGCTTTTTTAGTTTCTTCCTGTACTATACCTGCCTCTTCTGCGACCTTTTTTGCTTTTTTTGCTTCTTTTCTTCTTGCTAATTTTGCTACTTTTTTTGCTTCTTCTGCAGCATTTTTGGCTACTTTTGCTGTCTTTTTTGCTCTTATTGCTTCACTTATTGCTTTTTTTGCTGCTAATTCTGCTTCTTCTGCCGCTAATTCTGCTTCTTCTGCTGCTTCTGCTGCTTCTGTTTGATCATTTGCCTCTACTTCTTTATCATATCTATTAATTATATTTTCTTTTCTTTCATTCTCATAAAATCTATCTAAATATGTATCTCCAAGATTTTCTTGTACTTTCGTGCTTTGTTCTGGTTCTTCATAGCGCCATTTTCGTTTATATAAATTTTTTAAATTTTCTCCGCTTTCTTTAACTCCATCATATTTATTATTTTCACTCATTTTTATATTTCTCCTTTGAATATATTTACAAGTATTTTATACCACTTTTATTAAAAAAATGCAACTATTCGTAAAAATATTCTTGTATTCCATTGTAAATTCCCCAAGCAAGTTTATTTTGATAGTTATCATCTAACAATTGTTTTTCTTCTTCTGGATTAGATAAAAAACCACATTCTACTATTGATATTGGTATTTCTACATGTTTCATAATATATACTGTATCTAATTTCATTGCTACTCTTTTATTTTCTTTTTGTATAGACTTATTTAAGTTTTCTTGTAACTGTTTTGCAAGTTTTATACTTTTTTCATCATTTGGTTTGTAGAAGCATTGCCAACCATAATATTGGCTTTGTGGTATTTTATTTAAATGTATTGATACAAATATATCTGCAGTTGCTTCATTTCCTATTTTTACACGATTTCTTATGTCTGATATTTTCTTTTGTTTTAATGTATTTGCATCTAAATCATATATTGCATTTTCATCTGAACGAGTAAGAACTACATTACATCCACTTTGTTCTAATAAATTTTGTACTTTTAATGCAATTTTTAAATTAGTTTCTGCTTCTGTAGTTCCATTTGAACTCTCCGCACCTTCATCGCGAAGTTTTTTTAGCATAACCTAAACTTGTTTTAAAAATTAAAGATAATACTAACTGTTTTATCTTCGCCTATTTCCACCTTATTTATCAGTTGTTTCATAGTTTTATTATCAAAGTTTTTTGCATTTTTGAACTCTTTAACAATACTTACTAATTTTTGAGCTGATATTTTATCTTTATTCTTCTCTTTTAGTTCTTTTATTTTATTTTCTATTTCCTTCTCTTTTGTTTTTAATATTTCATATTTTTCTTTAAATTCTTGCGTACTAATATTTTGTTCTAGTTTTTGATTGTATAAGACTCTTATATCATTTTCTGTCCTTAATTTTTGATTTTGTAACTTTAACTCATTTTTATAATTATCGTCATTTTTTTTATACTCATTAATAATCTCATCTATCTTTCCATCAAATTTAAATATTGATAATCTTTTATTAAGTGATGAAATAACAATCTCATTTAATGCTTTCTCTGATATTGTATAACCTTTATCACAAATACTTGGAAATCTATATAACATTCTACATTTGTAATACCAACATAATTGTGGATTTTTAAGTTTTTTATTATGTATTTTTGTTCTTGCTCTACTCTTATATTGCATTTTTGCTCCACAGTTTTTACAATATACTAGGTCTTTTAATAAATAATTATATTTCTGGTTTGGTTTCATAAATTTATTTTCAAGCATTTCTTGAACTTTATTAAAATCTGCTTTGTCTATAATTGCCTCGTGTGTGTCTTCTTTTATAATCCAATCTTTTCTAGGTGTTTTAGATGTTTTTTTAGTCATATAATCTGTTTCATATTTATTTAATACCAAAGCTCCTTTATATGTTGGATCTTTTAAAATTCTACTTATAGTATCATTTCTCCACTCATTTATCTTAAC
>Ga0326514_10000758_pt1 | contig 21490 bp, 11 predicted proteins | sample 3_2548_0518_D_FD_203653 | JGI IMG/M metagenome (GOLD analysis project Ga0326514, IMG submission 203653) | Bovine rumen microbial communities from UC Davis, California, United States - 3_2548_0518 | ecosystem: Host-associated > Mammals > Digestive system > Stomach > Rumen | place: USA... | reverse complement strand
TCGAAAGCTCGAAGAGACAGAAGGCTTTGAGACGTTGAAAGCGCATAAGGAGATCACAGCGGTCGTCTGCGACAACAGCACGACCGACCTGGGGAACAGGGAAGCGGCCGAGGCGAACGGCGCCTTCTACATCGACATGGAAGGGAACAAAGGCCTCAGCAGGGCGTACAACAAGGCTCTCGATCTGATCGAGCGCATTGACCCGGCAATGGCCGGTGTCGTGATCTTCATGGACGACGATACGTTTTTCCCGGAACATTACTTCGAGGAAGTGGAATATAAGTGCGCGGCATATCCGGCGCAGATCTTCCTTCCCGTCGTCGTGGACCAGAGAGGGATCTTATCGCCCTTCCTTCTACGCAAAAACAGGATCGCGCGCACGAATGACCCGGCAGCGATCAGAGAAGAGGAACTCGGCGCGATCAACAGCGGCATGGCGGTGCGCCTCGATGTATTCAGGACATATCGTTACGATGAGAGACTTTTCCTGGATTATATCGATCACGCTTTCATGCGGGACATGCATCGGCAAAAACGGCCGATGGCGATTCTCGATGCGGAGCTGAAACAGGACTTCTCCGCAAATTCCGACAGCAAAGAGAAAGCCGCGGCGCGCTTCCGCAATCTCGCGAAGGATGCGGCCGTTTATTACGGAGCTTCCGCTTCGGGAAGAGCCGCATACTTTGCCATGCTGACCAGAAGGAAGCTGTCGCTCGTGAAGCGCTTTCGCGACCCGAAACTTCTGTTCCTGTGAACGGACAGGCTCTGTGAGCGTGCAGATAAAAACAAACTTGAGGGGATCTATCATGGAACAAAATCAGAAAAAAACAATCGGAAGATGGGGATGGTGCGGCATTGTGGTACTGGTTATCCTCACTTTGTTCAGGATCTGGCTGATGGCAGGCGCGAACTTCTATACGATCGTGGAATCTCCCGTTGACGATGCGATGCAGGTACGCAATGCGATCTCGATCCTGAACGGCTCCTGGATGGGCGCGTACAGTAACGCGACGATCGCCAAGAATCCTGCGTTTCCGCTTTTTTTGGCGCTCGCCTATAAGCTGCACCTGCCGTACGGCATTGCCTTCGGACTGCTGATCATTCTCGCGTCCCTTGTCTTTGTGCAGGCGATCCGCCCTCTGGTGAAGGTGCCGGTCGTGAGAGGACTGATCTATCTCTTTCTTATCTATAATCCGGTGGGCTTCTCCTACGTGATCTCGATGCGGATCTACCGTAATTCACTGATCCCCTGGGCTGTTCTGCTTTTCGTATCCTGCATGCTCGGCATCTATTTCCGCAAGGATAAGAGCCCTGTAGCCCTGATCGGCTGGTCGGTCGGCGGAGCGGTATCGCTCGCGTTTTTCTGGCTCCTTCGCGAGGACAGCATCTGGATGCTCGCTTTTTATGCCGGCGCGATGCTTTTTCTCATTCTCTATTGGGTATTCGTTGCGAAAGCCTGGAAGCGGCTCGTGCCGTACCTGCTTCTCGCGATCGTTCCCTTTGCGGGCATGAGAGCTGCCGTTGCCGGTGTATCCATGATGAACAGTGCGTATTACGGCGTATATGCGACGGAAGATCGTACGCAGACCGGTATTGGCGAGGTCATGAGCCTTCTGTACAAGATCGATGATCCGTACAAAACGGATGAAAATATCTGGATCTCACAGAGAATGATCGGCCTGGCTCAGAGCGTCAGTCCGACACTGGCGACACTGAAGGATTTCCCGCAGTGCTGTCAGGCACTGGCGGGAGGCCCGGAGATCTACGGTGACTGGACTGAATGGGCGCTCCGCACCTCCGCGGCAAATAACGGTCACTATATCGACGGCGCCGAGACGAATGCCTTCTTCACAAAGTGTGCCGAGGAACTGGAGGCAGCCTTTGCCGATGGCCGTCTGGAAAAGAAGCAGGCGATCTACCTGTCGAGCCAGACCAAGGGAATGGAAGTGTCCGATCTGACAGAGAGCGCCGTTCTCGCAGTGAAGACGGGCTGGCATATGATGAGTTACGTGCAGTGCGATGCGGTTGAAATGACGACATTGCCGACGGTAAGCGAACAGGAGCTGGATACCTGGGAGGAACTCCTTCGTTACAGCATTCCGAGAAGCGAAGACCAGATGAAAGAGATGCTGGCGGATTCGGATTTTCTGACGGAAAATGCCGTAGCTGTACGCGCGCATCACCGCAATGCGGTTCTGTCCAATTGGATCGTAAAGGCGTACCGGTACGCAAAGTATGCGCTTCTTCCGCTCATGGGACTCGGCTGGCTGTTCCTCACGATCGAGCTGATCGTTAGGAGAACAAGGATGAATCGCCTGCGCAAGGATTCCTGGATCATGATGACAGGGCTGGGGCTCACTGTTTTTGTAAATCTCTTCGCGGTCTGCCTTTTCTCACGGTTCCTGACACACGATGCGACGGGAACGGTATTCTGCTTCTACGGCAATGCCGGCTATACGCTGATCGCCGCGGCACAGGCGATCGGAATCTACTGCTTCTTCTACTTCATTATTGATAAAGTCAGGGAAGCGAGAGCGAAGGAGGATGCCGAAGAATACGAAGCGGCGCATAAGGGAGACAACTTCAGGAAGGAACAGCGCGAAAAAGAACTGCGCGAGAAAGAGATTCGCGAGCAAGAGATTCGCGAGAAAGACCTGGTCGGCTTTGAGGAGATTGATCCGGAAACACATGAAAAGTAAGAATAATTCCCACGCTATTGGAAAAACGGTGCTGATCCTATTGACTGCCGGATCGCTTCTCGCAGCGGGCTGCGGTGCGCCGGCAGACGGCAGCGGATCGTCCGGCGGTTCCGAAACTACTGGCACAGTGAAAGACGCAGTCGAAGCAGATTCGGAAAGCACGGAAACAATTGACACGGATCCGGGCAGTTCCAATACAGTGAGGAGCGGATCGGAGACCGATGTCGAAACTGCCGGGGCAGATAGTGAGATGACCGATGCCGGGGATGCGCAGAGTGCACAGGAGGAAGCCTGGCAGGTCCTCACGCTGATCAATGAGGAGCGCGAAAAAGCGGGGCTTGATCCGCTCATCATGGACCGGTATCTGTGCGAAGCAGCGGTGACGCGCTGCGCGGAGCTTCCGGTCAGCTTCTCTCATGTGCGGCCCGACGGCTCAAGCTGCTTTACCGTCACCGACGGAACGCCCACGAGGGCGATCGCGGAGAACATCGCGAAGGATTATCCGGATGCCACCTCTGTTGTAGAGGGATGGATGGCATCCGAAGAGCATCGGGACAATATCCTGAGTACAAGATATCGTTCCGTCGGAATCGCCCTTCTTCAGACGGAGGATACCTGTTACTGGGTACAGGAATTCAGTTTCCGTAAGGCTTCGGAGTAAGCCATCCCTCGGGGAGGCGGCGCAGTTGACTAGTGCAGGAGATTTGTTTATAATAATTATTTCGGACAGTGTCCGAAGTAAAGAGATACGAACATTTACTTAACGCGGTGGGCGATCGGAAGGTCGCGGACAAGCAACGATAGAAAGAAGGATCACAAAATGGGAAAGATCAAAGTTACTAAGGATTGCAACGGTATTCAGGGACTGTATGTGGTAGAGCCGACAGTATTCGGCGACAACCGCGGTTATTTCATGGAGACATACAATTACAACGATTTTGCCGAGGCGGGCATCGACTGCCAGTTCGTGCAGGATAACCAGTCCGCATCGAAAAAGGGTGTGCTTCGCGGTCTTCATTTCCAGATCAATTATCCGCAGGATAAGCTCGTTCGCGTTGTGAACGGCTCCGTATTTGATGTGGCCGTCGACATCCGCGAGGGAAGCCCGACCTTCGGTAAGTGGTTCGGTGTGGAACTGACCGCAGAGAACAAGAAGCAGTTTTTCATCCCGAAAAATTTCGCGCACGGCTTCATCGTTCTGTCCGATTACGCGGAGTTCTGCTACAAGGTAACCGATTTCTATCATCCGAACGATGAGGGCGGTCTCCTCTGGAACGACAAGGATCTCGGCGTTGAATGGCCGATGCCGGAAGGAATGACCGAGGCGGATCTCATCCTCTCCGAGAAGGATAAAGTCAACTGGACATACAAAGAATTTCTGGAGAAACGTGCAAAATAATGACGAAAAAGAAAATTCTCGGCGGGATCATTATGCTACTGCTGGCGGTCCTGCTCAATTTTACAATTATCCAATATGTCGTTCCTCTCGATCAGGAGGAGATGACGCTGAGTGTTTCCGTCAAGGCAGAAGAAGCTGCCAATGTACAGGTCTATTATCTGACCGCGGATGATGATTTCGAAAAAGGCTTTCAGTCTTCCCAGGTGGTAGGCCACGGCTATAAGTCCGCAGGAGAAGCCGAAGTCATGGAATTCGAGATCCCGGCGGATACGACCTATATCCGTTTTGATCCGACGGAGACCGACGGACAGGTGCTGGAGCTCGGCGAGGCATCCTTAAGCTATGACGGAACGGCCATTGATGAGAAGCTGTCCTATGATGACCCGTATGACACGCAGACCGTTTCCGCAGAGTCGGACGGGGATACATGGAAAGTGACTTCCGAAGGTACCGATCCGTTCTTCATCTGGCAGACGGACACCGGGGCGCAGAAGGCAGCGGTCGATGCAGCGCCGAAGACGAGCCGCACCGTCGGAAGGATCATTATCTGCGTCATTGTCGATGCGGTCCTTCTCTTTCTCTGGGCGGATTCCAAGCGGATCCTCGAGATCCCGGGGGATGTCCTGGCCAATAAGAAGCTCGTATGGAATCTGGCAAAGAATGACTTCAAGACCAAATTCGCGGGGTCTTATCTCGGTATCTTCTGGGCATTCGTGCAGCCGATCGTAACCGTTTTTATCTACTGGTTCGTCTTCCAGAAGGCACTCCGTGTGGGCACGCAGCAGACGAAGGCGGGCATCACGATCCCGTACGTACTCTGGCTGATCGCGGGTCTTATTCCCTGGTTTTATTTCCAGGATCTGGTCTCCTCCGGAACGAATGTGTTCATGGAGTATAACTATCTGGTCAAGAAGGTCGTATTCAAGATCAGCACACTGCCGTTTGTAAAAGCGATCTCGAACCTTTTCGTGCATCTGTTTTTCATCGGATTTATGATCGTTCTGTATGCGGTCTACCGGTATTATCCGGATATCTACACGGTTCAGATCATTTACTACTCCTTTGCGATGATCGCGATGGCACTCGGCCTCGTCTACGCGACCAGTGCGATCGTTGTCTTCTTCAAGGATCTTGCGCAGATCGTCAACATCATCCTGCAGGTTCTCGTATGGATGACACCGATCATGTGGAATATGGACGGCATGGGCCTCACGGGTCCGCTCGCCACGATCCTGCGCATCAATCCGATGTATTATATCGTCAGCGGTTACCGTGATTCCATGATCAATAAGGTATGGTTCTGGGAGAGACCGGGAATCACACTCTATTTCTGGATCCTGACCATTCTGTTGTTCTGCTTCGGAACGATGGTCTTCCGGAGACTGAAGGTGCATTTCTCCGACGTACTGTAATAGAAAGAGGAAAACTTACAGAAGAATGGAAAATACGACTGTAGAAAAAACAGCAGGCGCGGTCAACGGCGCGGCTGTTGATAACGCAGAAAATAAGGAAAACGGGGATTATGCCATCCGCGTCCGGAATGTCAGCAAGATGTACAAGCTGTACGACCGCAACCGAGACCGCGTGATGGAGGCCCTCGGCCTTTCCAGGAAAAAACTTTATCATGAGCATTACGCGCTGAAGGATCTGTCCTTTGATGTCAGGCGCGGTGAGACGGTCGGCATCATCGGTACGAACGGTGCCGGCAAGTCGACGATCCTGAAGATCATTACCGGCGTTCTGTCCGCAACGGAGGGAACGGTGGATATCGCGGGACGTATCTCGGCGCTTCTCGAGCTCGGCGCCGGCTTCAACATGGAATATACCGGAATCGAGAATATCTATCTGAACGGTACGATGATCGGCTTCACCAGGGAAGAGATCGACAAGAAGATGGATGATATCCTCAAGTTTGCGGATATCGGTGATTTCGTTTACCAGCCGGTAAAAACGTACAGCTCCGGTATGTTTGTCCGCCTCGCGTTCGCGGTGGCGATCAACATCGAGCCGGAGATTCTGATCGTCGATGAGGCGCTCTCGGTCGGTGACGTGTTCTTCCAGGCCAAGTGTTATCACAAGTTTGAGGAGTTCAAGCAGCAGGGCAAGACGATCCTCTTCGTAAGCCATGATTTGGGAAGTATTTCCCGTTACTGCGACAGAGTCGTTCTCCTGAATAAGGGCGCGAAGCTGGCGGAAGGATCTCCGAAGGATATGATCGATCTGTTCAAGAAGATCCTTGTCAAACAGGTCGATGTCGACGCGGTCAAGGAGGGAACGGCTGATGCGCACAGCACGACCGGTGCCCAGACACTGACGGAGAAGATCTCGGAGGACGGCAAGGTCAAGGCAGATGCCGCGACCGGTGAGAAGGGGCAGTGGATGAGCCACTATCGTCTCAATCCGAACCTCGACGAGTACGGAAACGGAAGAGCGGAGATCATTGACTTTGCGATCATCGATGAGAACGGTGTGCTTACATCCTCGATCGTCAAGGGAACGCGTTTCAAGATCCGTTCCAAGGTCGAGTTCCACGATGATATCGAGAATCCGATCTTCACCTATACCTTCAAGAATCTGAAGGGAACCGCGATCACGGGAACCAACACGATGTTCGAGAAAAAGGACATCGGACTCGTTCGGAAGGGCGAGGTCTGCGTGGCGACTTTTGAACAGGAGATGAACCTGCAGGGCGGCGATTATCTGCTCTCGGTAAGCTGTACCGGCTATGAGGACGGCGATTTTCATGCTTACCACCGCCTGTACGATGTAGTGAACATTACCGTAATTTCAGACAAAAATACCGTTGGATTTTATGATATGAATTCCGACACATCAGTGGAAAAGGTTATATCGATCGATGAATAATGAATCGAATGGAAACGAGGCTGCAAAATATGCCGGAAACCTTCTGTCATGGCTGAATCTCGATAAGGACAAGTCGACGGTCCTCATCGGGACCGAAAGCCTGGAGAAGGCGGGGATCATCAACCGCGGGGATTTTCTGCGCGTTCTGCAGGAAAACTGTGAGCGGCTTCCGGAGGACGGCGTGATCGTAATCGGCGTTGAAAATCCGCTTGGCATGAAATATCTGACCGGTGCGCATTTCGCGAACCGCAGCCCGTTCGACAGCCTGACCGGCGCGGATACGGGCTATACGAAGAAGACGCTGGAGGCGATCTTCCGGGAAGCCGGCTTTGACGCGCCGCAGTTTTTTTATCCCTATCCGGATCTGGATTATCCGACGGACATTTATACCGACGATTTCCTGCCGGACGGCAAGGAGTTTCGCGCGAACTCCCTCGATTTTTACGGAAAAAGAATACAGATCTTTGATGAACCACAGGCATGGCAGAAGTTTATCCGGGAAGGACTTTTCCCGGAATTCAGCAATGCCTTTCTGTGCGTTCTGAAGAAAAATAATAAGGCGGACGATCGCGTGATCTATACCCGCTTTTCCAACCAGAGAGATCCGCGGTTCTGCGTGCGCACATCGATCCATGAGAAAAGTGACGGCACCCGCTATGTAGTAAAGGCCGCAGCGACTGGGGAGGCTGCCGCGCACGTGGACAGGCTTCCTGTGATCTATGAGGATCTGACCCGGCAATACGCGGGAAGTGATCTGTCGATGGACGGACTCGAAGTCCTTGATGATCGCGCGGTCCGGCTGGAATATGTCCCGGGCAAGACGCTCGAGGAACTGTTGAACGATGATCTGCAGCGCAGCGATTACACCAGCATGCGCCTCCGGATGCAGGCGTTTTTCCGTGAGGTAGGCGCGTGCGAGGGGCAGGCTCCGTTCGAAGTGACGGAACGGTTCCGGGAGGTCTTCGGTGAGATCGACGATCCGGAATTCACGGATATTTCGCTGCCGCATTCGGACATTGACCTGATCTTTGCCAACGCGGTGCAGAGTGAGAAGGGGTGGAAGATCCTCGATTACGAGTGGACCTGCGATTTCCCCGTACCGTTCGGCTTTCTGATCTACCGCGCCGTGCATTATTACTTCTACGCAAAAACGCAGGTGCCGGAGATCGTGATCCGTGACACCTTCGAAATGTTCGGTATCACGAAGGAAAAGCATGCGATCTTCGAACGAATGGATAAGCATTTTCAGGAGTATGTTCGCGGCAATGCCAAAATGATCGCCGATATCGGCGAAGAGAACAATGCCGTATCGATCCTCCTGTCCGATGTGGAGAATTATATTCGCTGGGAGAGAAAACTTTACAGCCCGATCCTGCTGCTCGGCGGAGCGGACGGAAGCTGGGAGGAGAAGTCTCTATACGCGAAGAAAGCAGACGGAGGAATCCTTGTGACGATACCGCTGTCGGCAAGAACGGCCGTATCGCCGGCAGGAGATTCGGAACAGAAGAGAGTGATCCGCTTTATGCCGACTCTTCTTCCCGGCATCATGGGAGCTCCCACGGTGACAAACGCCGATGGAAAAGAGCTTCCCTTCACATCGAATGCCGCGACCGCGACCGGAAGAGGAAATCTGATCTTCCTTACCGGAGACGCGTATCTGGAATTTTCTGCGGGAGAAAGCGACGGTGTGATCACGATACGCTATACCTATGACTGCCTGACAGCAGCGCCACCCACACAGAACCTTCCGCTTGCGGGGATGGACCGCAACGATGCGGGACTGATCGACCGGTTCAATGATATGCCGGAGGAGCTTGTGAAGCTCCGAAGACAGAACGAAGACCTGCAAAGGGCAGCGCTTGACCGGCAGAGCCGCATCAACGAGCTGGAGGCAACGCTGAACGAGATCACACAGTCAACGACATATCGCAGTATGCAGAAGATCGCGCGAGCGGTCAATCATCTGAATAGAAAGAAATAACAGGTCGCGATAAGTTAATTTAAGGGGAAAATAAATGGATGAATTAAAAATGTTTCAGCTGGAAAATGTGCGAGTCAGCATGGATGATCCGTCCGTACTGCTCTGTTACGGCTTCTATCCGAGGGAGACGAATGAGGGGGAGATCAGCGTTATTCTCGATGGAAAAACTGTGACAGGCGAGCGCAGCCGGCAGGATGATCCGGGACTGAAGAAGCACTATCTGGTGCAGAACTTTCAGGCGGATACCAGAGATATCTGGAGCTTCCGTCTTCCGTCAAACTGGAAGACCGCACGCAAACTTCAGGTCGTGCAGAAAACAGACGAGCAGCAGGAGATCGTGAGGACTTTCCTGATGCCCGATATCCGCAATATGGCAAAGGGACCGGTAACCTTCTTCCTGGACAGCGCGAGCAGGGAAGACGATGTGCTGATTCTGAAGGGCTGGCAGGCCGATCGGCACCTGATGAATCTCTTCGTACATGACGCAGGCGGCAAAAAGCTCGACGTCGAGTGCATGAGAAGCTTCCGCGGAGATATCCGGATGGTCTTTCCGGAGATGCCGGAAGATTTCAATGCGGGTTTTGAACTGCATATCAAGAACCAGGCATCGATCACCTGGCCGCTCACGGTCGTTTTTGCCGGCAATAACGGTGTCCGTAAGAAATACGAGTTTACGAAGAATAAGATCGATCTGCTGATCAGACGCCAGCAGCCTTCCGGCAAACTGGGAATGATCTATAAGGGACTTCGTGCCGTCAAGAGAACGGGATTGAAGAATACGTTCCGTCTGGCACTGAATTACGCGCGCCATGGCAGACGTTCTACATATGAGCAGTGGATCCGCAAATATGATGTGACCGAGAGGGATCTGCAGAATCAGAAGAAGATCACCTTCCTGGAAAATCTGAAGGTCAGCATCGTCATCCCGCTGTACCGCACAAAACCGGAATTCCTGATCGAGCTGATCCGTTCCCTTCAGGCGCAGTCTTACAGCAACTGGGAGCTGTGCATGGCGGACGCGAGCGGCGAACCGTCTCCGCTTACCGCTCTTTTGACAGAAGAAAGCGAAAATGATCCGCGTGTCCGTTTTTGCACATTAAAGGAAAACGGCGGAATTTCCGAAAATACCAACGCGGCGATTGCGATGGCGACGGGTGATCTGATCGCGTTTACCGATCACGACGATCTGCTCGCACCGAACGCGATGTTCGAAGTCATCAACGCGATCCACAAGGATCCGGAGATCGATGTCCTTTATTCCGATGAGGACAAAATCGATCTGGAAGGGGCACACCGCTTCGATCCGAATTTCAAACCGGACTTTAATCAGGATCTTCTGAACAGCGTGAATTATATCTGCCATCTCTTCGTTGTTCGCAAAGAGATCATCGATAAGGTCGGCGTGCTTCGCAAAGAATTTGACGGCGCGCAGGATTATGACTTTATTTTCCGCGCGACCGAGGCGGCGAAGAAGATCCACCATATTCCGAAGATGCTCTATCACTGGAGAGCCCATCCGGATTCCACCGCGGAAAATCCGGAGAGCAAGCTGTATGCCTTCGAGGCAGGAAAGCGAGCGATCCAGGCGCATTACGAGCGCTGCGGCATTCCGGCGGAGGTCACCGATATGGCTTATTACGGGACCTATCGTTCCGTTTATCACTGGCAGGAGGAACCGCTTCTTTCCATCATGATCCCGAACAAGGATCATACCGAGGATCTGGACAAGTGTGTCCGTTCCATCCTGGAAAAATCCACCTACTCGAACTTCGAGATCCTCGTGATCGAGAATAACAGCGAAGATCCAAAGACGTTCGAGTATTACAAGAAGCTGGAGGCGGAGGATCCGCGTGTCCGCGTCGTTTACTTCAAGGGCGAGTTCAACTTCTCCCGTATCAACAACTTCGGCGCTGAGAACGCGAAGGGAGACTACCTGCTCCTTCTGAACAACGATACGGAGATGATCGCGCCGGAATCCCTGGCCGAGATGATGGGCTACGCGATGCGCGAGGATGTCGGCATCGTCGGCGCAAGGCTTTACTTCGCGGATGAGACGATCCAGCACTGCGGTGTCATCGTCGGTATTGCCGGCTTTGCCGGACATTGCTTCGTCAACCTGTCCCGCTATGATGTCGGCTATATGAACCGCATCGTTACCGCCTGTGATTATTCCGCGGTAACGGCAGCCTGCCTGCTCACAAAGCGCAGCGTCTATGAGGCGGTCGGCGGCATGACCGAGGACTTTAAGGTCGCGCTGAATGATATCGATTACTGTCTGAAGGTAAGAGAACTCGGCAAGACCGTTGTCTATGATCCGTATGCGGAATTCTACCATTACGAGTCGAAATCCCGCGGCTACGAGGTGGGTAAGGACAAGCAGTCCCGCTTTGACAAAGAGGTGCAGATGTTCCGCGATAAGTGGAAGACGTTCCTCGACGCGGGCGATCCGATGTATAACCCGAACCTCACGCTGGAGAGACTGGATTTCTCGCCGAAGGACTGAGGGTAGTTTTTTTCTGAAAATTTTTTCTCTAAGAGCAAGCAGTAAAAGCCCTGTGCGGCCGAACGAAATGATAAAGGAGTTTTACAGAATGAGTAACGGAAATATGTTCGAATATAATCCGCTGATCTCGGTCATCGTGCCGGTCTATGATGTGGATCCGAAGATCCTGCATGCCTGCATCGATTCCGTACTGAACCAGACCTATCCGAACTGGCAGCTCTGCATGACCGACGACCATTCTCCGATGAAGGAGATGGCGGAGATCCTGCATACATACGACAATGATCCCCGCTTCCGCATCTGCTACAGAACGGAGAACGGCCACATCGCGCGCGCAACGAATGACGCGATCGCCATGGCAGAGGGCGAGTTCATTTCCTTCCTTGACTGCGATGACGTGCTCTGCCCGAACGCGATCGAGGAGATGGTCCGCGAGCTGAACAGAAACCGGGAGCTGGATTTCCTCTACAGCGACGAGGACAAGCTGACCGAAGACGGAAGAGAGTACTGCTATCCCTTCTACAAGCCGGACTGGTCCCCGGACTACATGATGAATATCATGTATACCTGCCATTTCTCCATGTACAGAAGATCGATCGTCGAGAAGATCGGCGGCATCCCGTATGGTGTGGACGGCGCGCAGGATTATGCGTTCACCCTCCGCTTCACGGAGGAGACCACCAACGACCGGATCGCGCATGTGCCGAAGATCCTCTACCACTGGCGCCTCCGCGTGGGCTCCATCGCGGAGAACCCGGAAGCCAAGGAATACGCGCAGAAAGGCGTTGTTAAGGCAAAAACGGATGCGCTGGCGCGCCGCGGCCTGAAGGGCGAACTCGAATGGATCGGCGACAACTACCAGTATCGCGTCAATTATATCTGCGATCCGTGGCCGAAGGTTTCGGTTCTGATCCTTTCCAAGGATAATCCGGCGGTACTCGGACGCTGCCTGGCAAGTATCCGGGAAAAGACCGATTATGACAATTACGAGATCATTGTAGTCGATAACGGCAGCTCCGAGGCCAACAAGGCACGCTGTGAAGAACTGTGCAAAAAGTGGAATGCCGTTTACGACCATCATCCGATGAAGTTTAATTTCTCCGCGCTCTGCAACTACGCGGTGACGAAGGCGACCGGCTCTTATTATCTCTTCCTTAACGACGATACTGAGGTGAAGAACTCCGTATGGCTGAAGAGAATGGCGGGACAGGCATCACTGCCTCACGCGGGCGCTGTTGGCGCGAAGCTTCTGTATCCGGACTCGAACCGGATCCAGCATGTCGGCATCGTGAGCCTCGAGAGCGGCCCCGGACACGCGTACGGCGGAAGAGACGATTCCCAGGTCTTCGATTACGGTATCAACCGTTCCGATTACAATGTGCTTGCTGTTACCGGTGCCTGCCTGATGGTCAGTGCCGATAAATTCAAAGAGGTCGGTGGTTTTGATGAGGCTTATCCGGAGACTTACAACGATGTGGATCTCTGCATGAAGCTTGCCGAAGCCGGCTATTATAACTGCGTCCGCAACGACGCCGTTCTTGTGCACTATGAATCTGTAAGCCGCGGCGGTGACCTGCTGAGCGACGCGAAGAAATATTCGATGCAGCAGGCGTGGTTCCGCCTGTACGCTGCACATCCGGAATACTGCGGACATGATCCGTATTACAATCCGCACTACAATCAGATATCCGCGGACTACGCGATCACGGAAGCATCGATGCGTTCGATCAAAGCCGGATCTCCGGCGGGAGAGACCTTCGATGAGCCGGCACTTTCCGGCATCGACCTTGAAGGCATGGACTGCCTGGCCAACAAGAACCTTCTGTTCTCGCTGGATCAGAAACCGGGCGGCATCGGCATCATCCAGAAGCATGAGCATCTCTTCCTCGGAGGATGGATGTATCTCTTCGACGAAGATCCGTGGAACAAGCACTTTATCGCGGGCAAAAACAAATTCGGCCGTCATCTGACCGGTGACCAGGATAAGTACATCGTGCTCCTTCGTGACGGCGCACCCTGCAAAGCGGTTCCGGTAAAAGCACAGCTTCGTCCGGATCTCACGAGGATCCTGGGCTTCGCCTGCGGAAAGCCCGGCTTCACGATCGAGATGCCGACAGAAGGACTGCCGTCAGGCGAGTATGGTATCGCACTCGGTGTGATGAAGAACGGAACGCTGCATTACGCGACGACGGGCACAGGCTTCTATAAGTATGACGGTACCGTCTCCTTCCTCGAAGAAGAGACCGTTCCGGAAGAACCGCAGATCAGCATCGCTGTCTGCTGCCATAAGCCGAGTTATGTGCCGGACAACAAATATCTGAATCCGGTTCAGGTCGGCGCCGCGATCGCCGCAAAGAGACTTCCGGGCATGCAGCCCGATGACGAAGGAGAGAACATCTCCGCGAAGAACCGCAATTATTGTGAGCTGACCGCGCATTACTGGATGTGGAAGAACAAGAAGGCCGATTATTACGGTCTGTTCCATTACCGCCGCTACCTCTCATTTGCCGGTATCCAGTATCCGACAGACGATGAGGGCAGCATCAGCGAATACAGCTGTGATGCCGATACGATGGCACGCTATCATATCAATGAGACCGACATGCGCCGCGTCATCACGAAGTACGATATCATCGTTCCGGAAGCGTACAGCGTGCGGAACGGCGATGCCAATACGGCCAGAGAACTCTTTACCATCAATCACAATGCCGTTGATCTCGACAACATGATCGCGGTCATTCGCGACAAGTATCCGGAATATTCCGCGACGGTGGATGAGTATATGGCAGGCAATCTGAATTACGCCTGCAACATGTTCATCATGACGGCGGAGAAATTCAATGAATACAGTGAGTTCCTCTTCGGTGTCATGGACGCGTTGGAGCCGATGACCGATCTGTCCGGGTACAGTGCGTACAATGCCCGTCTCTACGGCTTCCTGTCCGAGAGACTTCTCAGCATTTACGTGATGCAGCAGATGAAAGAGGAAGGTGTCCGCATCCGCACGCTCCAGAGAGTACAGTTCGACTACACCGACGCGCCGAAGCCGGAGACAAAGCCGACAGGCGCGGTGCCGGTCGTTTTTGCCGTGAATGATGCGTATGCGTCCTATGCGGAGAACGCGCTCCATACCTTGTTGAAGAACAAGGCGAAGGATACGGCTTACGATATCCTGATCCTTCACAGAGGAATGGCCGCCTCCCATATCGCGGAGCTGCAGACCGTCTTCAGGACAGCAGCGGCGGAAGGGTCCACCCTTCGCTTTGTCGATTACCGCTATGAGGAGACACGCCTTGCGAGAAATGCCGGTCTTCCGGAGATCACGGAGAAAAACGCCGTGCTCTATCTCTCACAGCTTCTTCCGCTGTACGACAGGGTGATCGCGCTTGACGCGGATCTTCTGGTCAATGCGGACCTGAAGGAACTCTACGAGTCGGACCTGGGGGATGCCATGATCGGCGGTGTCCGCAACGTGGATGTGATCACCGTTCACAATCGCTATAATGAGCCGCTTCTCAATATGTGGAAAGGCTTTGCGGGCGGGCGCGACCTGAACAGCTGGGTACAGCCCGGTGTTCTCGTTCTCGAACTCAATCTGCTGCGCGGCGCTGCCAAAGCAGGAGAGATCCGCGATCTCGCGACCCGGTTCCCGGAAGGACAGGGAAGAGAAGCGATCAACCTCATCGGCACATCGATGCCGGCAGCCCTTCCGTGGAAATGGAACGTCCAGCAGGCGGACAACGACTGCGTGCTTGTCGGACCGAGAGCGGGTGCCGTTGCGGCGCTTACCGCGGCGGACCAGGGCGATTACAGGAAGGCGGAAGGCGCACCTGCAATCTATCATTACGCCGGCGCGGTAAAACCGTGGAACGATCCGGAGAAGGAGGGAGCATCCCTCTGGTGGGGATCGGCGCGTGAACTTCCGTGTTACGAGAAGCTTCTCAAGCAGCTTCTGAACGCGGGCAATGCAGGAAGCAATCCGGTCGAGGCAGCCGTATCGAAGGCAAAAGCGGTCGTGAAGAAATATCCGGTGAAGCCGGCAGGCAATCCGAACCGCGCCATGGTCACCGCAGCAAAGAAGGCAGTACGGAAAGTACAGAGCAGGCTTTCTCCGGAGACGCAGAAGCAGCTGAAGCGCAAGATGAAGGAAGTTCTTCCGCAGTCTGTTATAGACAAGCTGAAGAAATTGCGCTAAAATACGCTCAATAGATATTACAAAAGTATTACGGCAGGGGCTGCGCAGAAGGGGAGCGGTTCCTGCCTATGATGCCATTTATTTTACAAAAGGGGAAGTGAATCAATGAACAGGGGAAAGTTAAGAATCGGAAGTGGGCTGCGGCTCTTTGCTGCTGCGGCATTTCTTCTGCTCGTCATCGCAGCGGGCCTTGCTCTTATGAGTAAGGAGGCGCACGCGGAAGAAAACGGGTATCCGATCATGGGTACCACGGAGACGACGGTGCAGGCAATGGCGGCGTATTACAACGCAAGAGCCACCTATCCGGCCTATTACGCGACAACGGACGCGCCGGATATCTATACCTTCTGCCAGATCTACATGGAAGAAGCGACAGCCGAGGGCGTGAAGCCGGAGGTCGCATTCTGCCAGGCCATGAAAGAAACGGGCTTCATGCGCTACGGCGGTGATGTGAATATCGAGCAGTTTAACTTCGCCGGAATCGGCGCTGTCGGCGGCGGCGCGAAGGGCGCTTCTTTTGCGAGTGTGCGCGAGGGCATCCGTGCGCAGATCCAACACCTGAAGGCTTACGCCTCCAAGGATGCACTCGTTAACCCGACCGTTGATCCGCGTTTCAAGTATGTTACCCGCGGGATCTGTCCGACCGTTGAATCTCTGGACGGTCATTGGGCGACGGCTTCCGGATACGGGGGGTCGATCCTCACCGATTACATGAGTAAGCTCCTCGGAAAAACGATCGTTCCGTCTACCGCCGTGGAAGAGAAGACCGAAGGCGATACAGGAAACAACGATCCGACAGAGAACGGAACGACGAATAACGGATCCGATGCGGGAAACGGCACAGATACACCGGTGACGCATGTCACAACGTATCAGGGTGTGGATTATTCCGCTGTTTATGATCCGGAATATTATTACGCGAACAATCCCGATGTGGCAGCGGCCTGCGGAGAAGATGAAAATCATCTGATCGAGCACTTTGCTGTCTGCGGAATCAAGGAAGGCCGACAGGGCAGTGCGGACTTCGATCCGGCATCCTATCGGAATGAATATGCCGACCTGCGCGCAGCCTTCGGTTCCGATACGAAGCAGTATTATATCCATTATATCAATTACGGAAAAAGAGAAGGGCGTCACGGCACGGGCTGCACAGCGCTCATGAACGCGGTGACAACACTGAACGGCGTGGATTATTCCGCTGTTTATGATTACGCGTATTATCTGAATAACTACGCGGATCTGAAGAAAGCCTTCGAGGGTGATGATGTTGCCGCTCTCCGCCACTTTGTCAATAACGGGATGAAGGAAGGACGCCAGGCAATTGCGGACTTCAATGTGTACTCCTATCGGAGCCGCTACGCGGATCTGAGAAAAGCCTTCGGCTCCAACATCGCGCAGTATTATCTGCACTATATTTACAATGGTGTCAAAGAAGGACGAAACGGCGCGAGTACAGCAGCTGTTACACCGACGACCGTCTATGACGGCGTGGATTACGCGGATGTCTATGACTATGCTACCTATATTCTGAACAATCCGGATGTGAACAATGCCTATATGGGCGATCCGGAGCAGGTTTTAAAACACTTTGTATACTGCGGTATGAAGGAGGGCAGAATCGCCTCGACTTCTTTTAACCCGCATATTTACAGAGCACGATATACAGACTTGAATCATGCTTTTGGCGACAACCTGGAGACTTACTACATACACTACATGAGATACGGGAAGGCTGAAGGACGCAGCGCTTCCTGAAAGGCATGAGAAAAGAGGAAAAACTATTGAACAATTTGATCAAGAAGATCCTTGCGGGCACACTTGCGGCAGCTATGGCATTTTCGGCAGTACCTGCATCGATCACCTACGCAGATGAAAACGCCGTTTTTTCCGAATCCAACGCGGACGATACGGCAGCCGATGCAAGCGCCGCGGAAGACGCGGCAGGCAATGCGGGTGAAAGTGCGGGAGAAGATACCCCCGACGTATGGCTCAGCTATGCGGCGGTCGGCAGCGCTTCTGTAGCGGCGCCGGGAACGGAGGATATCGTTGTATCTCTCGGCACGGCAGAAGAAGTAACCGTTACCGATGCTGTCCTTACTTATACCAATGAAGAAACGGGAGAGGTCCTCACATCGACACCTGTTCAGGAGGAAGACGGCGCATGGAAGTTCAGCATCGACTTTGCGGATGATGCCGAAGCGCATGTGTATGATCTGACTTCCGTATCCTACGAGACGGACAGTGAAAACGCGACGATCACCTTTGCCGAGGCAGGCATTGAACCGAAGTTTGCGGTCAATACCTACGTAGAGACAAATCCGGACGAGGTGCTGGAAAGCTCCGAAGGCAGCACGGAAGGAACGTCCGATGACGGTCTGGTCAGTGTGACGGCTCTTGATGAGGATGGCAATGAGATCGCGGTCGATAATATCGAAGACGCGATCGATGAGGCGCAAGCCAATACGGACGTCAGTGCGGCGGCAGCGGACACGACCGATACCTCTGTTTTTGATGAAAATATCAAGGAAGAGGGAGAAGGAACGGTCGGCGGCGCGAACAGAAACGTCGTTGTCGTTCTGGATCCGGGCCACGGCGGCGCGGATTCCGGCGCGACCGGGTACGGCCTCCAGGAGAAAAATCTGACGATGGCGATCGCCAATGCCTGCAAAGCCGAGCTTCAGAAATACGAAGGCATCACCGTCTATATGACAAGACAGACGGCCGATGAACCGCTGCAGGGCGAGATCTATGAAGATCTGGAGAACCGGACCGCCATTGCCGAAAGTTATCATGCGGACCTGTTTTTCTGCATCCATATCAATGCGGGAGGCGGAACGGGAGCGGAAGTTTACTATCCGACCCAGAATTATAAAGCCGGTATCGGTATCCAGGGATCCGATGTGGCGGTCCTCACGCAGAATCAGCTCGTAGCACTCGGGCTGGCGGACCGCGGCGTATTCAGCGGTGACCACGATGATGCTGTTTATCCGGACGGCAGTGCTGCTGACGGGCTGGCGGTTATCCGCGGCTGCAAGAGAAGAGGTATTCCGGCTGTTCTCGTAGAGCACGGCTTTATCGACAACGGATCCGATGTAGCCAGATTCCTCGGCAGTTCGGCCGGAACGACAAAGCTCGGCGTTGCGGACGCGACGGCAATCGCGCAGTACTTCGGTCTGACGCAGAATGCCGCGACGAGCGGCGGCCTTGACTATTCGGCCGTTTTTGACGCGGATTATTATGCAAACCGCTATCCGGACCTGTACAATCTCTACGGGCATGATGAGCAGAGACTGTTTCAGCATTTCCTGAATAACGGCATGAAAGAGGGCCGTCAGGCAAGCGCGGAATTTGATCCTGCTTACTACAAACAGACATATACGGATCTTGCAGAGCAGTTCGGCAACAACAATGTGACCTATTATGTGCATTATATCCGATGCGGCAAAGCGGAAGACCGCAAAGGCGCGGGTGAAGTGAAACTGGCCTGCTACCGCGGCGTGGATTATTCCTCGGTCTACAACTTCGATTATTACACATCACACAACAGTGACGTGGCGAAGGCCTTCAGCATGGACCCGGTCCGCACGATCGCACATTTTGTCTATAATGGCATGAAAGAAGGCCGTCAGGCGAACAGTGAATTCGATCCGGAGTATTACCAGGCGACTTACTCGGATCTGCGTAAAGCCTTCGGCAACAATATGAAGCTTTACTATCAGCACTACATGCAGTATGGTAAGAAGGAAGGACGCAAAGGAAACGGATCGGGAACCGACACGGATTACGAGGACGATACCACGGTAACGCTGTATCGCCTGTATTTCCCTGGGACGAGAGAGCATTTCTACACGAAGGATCTCAATGAGAGGAGAGTTCTTCTGACAAAAGGCTGGCAGGATGAGGGCGTTGCCTGGCTTTCACCGGAACATTCCTCACAGCCGGTCTATCGTCTGTTTAATCAATACAGCTCGGATCATCACTATACGGCTGATTACAATGAGTACATAACGCTGATCCGTCAGGGCTGGACGGGAGAGGGAATCTGCTGGTACGGCGCGACAGGCGACGCGGCAGCTGTTCCGGTCTACAGGGAGTTCTATCCGTATATTACAACGGGAGCTCACAATTATACGACGGACGCGTACGAACATTCCGTATTGACAACCCAGAGAGGCTGGAGAAACGAGGGGATCGCCTGGTACGGCCTTGCCGGATAAGCTTCGACAGCTATCCGCATCCGGTGGCGGGATCGTCGGAACAAATAGGATGCAACACCATGAAAATTACAGGGGGAATAAATGGACAAGATCGCAGTTCTGATTCCTTGCTACAACGAGAGCAAGACCATTGAAAAAGTAGTTACCGATTTCAAACGCGTGCTGGGTGACGAGGCTGTCATCTATGTATACGATAATAATTCCAAGGACGGAACCGATGAAATTGCCCGGAGAGCGGGCGCCGTGGTCCGCTATGAGTACCAGCAGGGCAAGGGCAATGTTATCCGTCGTATGTTTCGAGACATCGACGCCGAGTGCTATCTGATGGTCGACGGAGACGATACCTACCCGGCGGAGAACGCACCGGCGATGGTCGAAAAGGTCCTCGGGAAGCAGGCGGACATGGTCGTCGGAGACCGTCTGTCATCCACCTATTTCACCGAGAACAAGAGACCGTTCCACAACTTCGGCAATTCCTTTGTCAGAAGTTCCATCAATAAGCTGTTCAAAGCCGATATCCGCGATATTATGACCGGTTACCGCGCGTTCAGCTATCAGTTTGTAAAGACCTTCCCGGTTCTGTCCAAGGGCTTCGAGATCGAGACGGAGATGAGTATCCATGCAGCCGATAAAAACATGTATATCGAGAATGTGATCATCGACTACCGCGACCGTCCGGAGGGCAGCGTATCCAAGCTGAATACCTATTCCGACGGCTTTAAAGTCATCAATACGATCATCCGCCTGTTCCGCACGTATCGGCCGGGCTTCTTCTTCGGTATCCTGGCGCTGATCCTTGCGGTCCTCGGCATCGCTTTTGTGATTCCGGTATTCGCGGAGTATTTCCAAACCGGTTTGGTGTCCAGATTCCCGACGCTGATCGTCAGCGGTTTCGCGATTCTCGCGGCGATCATTTCGCTCTTCTCCGGCACGATGCTTGAAACGATGACCTGGAAGAACAGACAGGATTTCGAGATGGAGCTGCATCGCGTGAACGATGTGAAAGCGCAGAAGGAGAAAGAGGCTTAAACAGAGGTTTTCAAAGCTGAACAATTTCTTAAAAGAATTTGTTGACAAGCCTGCTTCTATTTGATATTATTAACGGCGTCGGTAAAAGCATTGCCGATGCCAGTGCTGCTGTGGCTCAGTCGGTAGAGCGTCGCCTTGGTAAGGCGGAGGTCACCGGTTCGATTCCGGTCAGCAGCTCACAGACCCCGAGAGGATTTCCTCCCGGGGTTTTTTGACGTATGGATCCCGGCAGGCGGATCCGGCCGAAAGTTCTTTCGCAGGATGAAAAATTTTTTCAATGAATACAGGCTGTGCCTCGTTCTGCCGATGCGATAGTATAAGTAACAATAATATAATGAGAATATAGTGGTCTGTGAGAAATATGCCTCTCACAGATCTTTTTTATTGCATATAGCATAAAAAAGAATGACAGAAATATACAATGTGTACAAAGAACAATAAAATGTTCATTATTACATGATAAATAACAAATTGATACGCCGATTGTAAAATGAAGTTGGACATCTGAATAAAATAAAGATCCATGGCAGGATCTTTGGTAGAATGTAAGTCACCACAACCAACTTTCTACAGGAGAATCGCCACCATGGACCAATCTCATT
>Ga0326514_10000757_pt1 | contig 21495 bp, 51 predicted proteins | sample 3_2548_0518_D_FD_203653 | JGI IMG/M metagenome (GOLD analysis project Ga0326514, IMG submission 203653) | Bovine rumen microbial communities from UC Davis, California, United States - 3_2548_0518 | ecosystem: Host-associated > Mammals > Digestive system > Stomach > Rumen | place: USA... | reverse complement strand
AACGACAGATATCAGGGAGGCACATTCAGAATAGATGCAGAATCGGTCAAGAGAGATAGCTGTTGGTGCGAGAGTGGTTGTTGTCGGTGCGGGAGGGATTGAATGGATTGGCTGGACAGATTATTCAAGCAAGCCGAAGAGCAGGAACGCAAGAGGGAGAGGGAGTTGAAGAAGATCGCTGATGGTATTCTTATTAAGCTGCCGAAATGCGATTTTGAGCCGTGTTCTATATGCGGTAACAAGCCGGAGCTGGAAGTCACAGTCTATGGGGACTCATACAGAGTGGATGTGAAGTGCCGGAAGTGTGATTGGGGTAACAGTTGTTGCCTGAACGATTATGATATGAATGTCATTCCGAAAGAACCTCTTATGCCCAATCCCGACTACACATGGATGGATCACTGGCATACTGCCAATGAATGGGCGAAAATAGAGCATGAGAAGTTCCTGTCCCCTAACTGGAAATACCAGTGTAAGAAATGCGGTAAGAAGTTGAGGGGATATGACATTGACAGTTTCGATATCATAAATGGAAAATATTACTGTCCCGGCTGCCATCCAGAGTATCCCTATAAACAATATCGCAGGGAGGATAATGCGGTCATTTACAAGTCATTCGATGATATTCTGAAAGCCTACGGGGGAACGATCAAGGATTACGTCAGAGTATGCGAATAGTCTTACAATATCAAAAGATGGGCGATTCACAAAAAGCCGGGAGAAGAATGGGAGGACAGCGGATTGATATTCCGTAACTCATATTCTGCATACCATGTCGCGGTATGTGAGAACGGATTGCCTGACGAGATAAAGGACATGGAGATTGCGGAGAAGAACGAAACCACGTTTGAGATCGCTGACCCGACACTGAAATTCGTGTGCGGTAATTGTAGAAAGGCCAGATACAAGAAAGAGCATATCGACAAGGGCAAGGATACGGAGATATACTGTTGTATCCGTGATGATCCCATTACCCCTATGACAACTGCCTGCATAGACCTTAATGACAGGCATAGCGTATTCAACAGTTCGTTCAATCCCGTTGGAAAGGGAGGACATTCAAGCGGTTACGATTACAACGACAAGGAAGATTATATCGGCAAGAGGTTGGTAGAATGACTGAATATATCGAGGGGAATTTTTCGGACTATTACCAGTTGGCAAAAGAGATCGAGTGGGTTGATATCCGTTATTATCCCCCGGAGTCGAGGGCAATACGTACCTATCCCCAATGCGAATCCCATCCAATAGAAATGTGGATCGGTAGTTTACGTCCCACATATAGGAATTTCACATTAGAACAGTGGAAGAGTTTTGTAGGTTATGTGAAGAAAGCAGATGAAGAATTGGACAAGATTAGGAGAGTGAAAGAATGATAGTGAAGTTAGCGGTATTCCCGGATATCGAATTGAGAGGCGATGTATTATGCGTGGGGGGAAAATATGTTGCCCAGATTCATCCCAAACAATTGATGAATCTGCGTGACTATCTCATTCAGTTTTGCAAACCCCGTCTATACCAGTTAGACCCACATGGATATATCACGGACGAGGAATGGAAAGGTCAGGACAAGTTTTTGGAGGATCATCCTTTACCCGGCGGAGCAGAATGGCAGCGTAGGAAATGCGGTTACAACGGACAGATAAGGCTGCATAGATCGGATGCAGACCCTAACATAGATGTTTATGGGTTGGAGTTCGTATATCCCGAAGAATTGGATAAGATACCCTTGATAAAGGACTGAAAACTATTTATTTAAACCCCTTAATAAGAAATTATGCAAATCAAGGTTGAAGATGCGGATAAAATTAGAGGCCATCGTACATTATATGGGGTTTATCGTTGGAAACGTGGGAATTGTCGTAAATATTTCTACACTACTCTTACAGAGGCCACTAAAATGTATGATAGCTTATGCAAGAAGAAAACAGACGATGATGTTATAAATTTATACAAATATCCAGAGGACGAAGAGTTAGTGTTCACTACTCATAAGACCACTAGATATGGCACATATAGAGATATTAGTGACAAGAAGTGATCGTCTATGCAGCACGACACAAAGGATGGGATATCACAGGGAAAAGTCGTGCTTTTGCACCGATCAATCAAACCTTTTTATTCCGCTTTCTGAATAGTTACCCTGACCTTATCCCCATCCTTAACATCGCCCAAGAGGTTCAGTTCGGATGTGATATAGATCGCTTTTGAAGAGCCGGACTTTTTGACTGTTTTGACAGCAGTAATGGATTCCATTAGATATTATATTATTAAAGTCATATATAACCTTATTTTGTATTACAAATTGGGTTAGTTATACATTACTATATACTACTAACTTTATATATTAAAAAGGTGTTTCAATTATCATAGCAATCTAAGATTGCGGGAATGTGAAAATCATGGCCGATAAATGGACTATGTGTTACGGAATTGTCAAGGGCAAGATGCCTAAGACCGCATGGATTGTAAACGCAGCTAACTATGAGGGTGCGATCCGTTCTTTTAAGAGATCGGCACAGAGCAACCAGAGAGATATGTTTGCCCAGGCAACATTATTCCACAACGGTTCTGTTGCCGGATGGTCATTCTATACCGAGGGTAAACAGATTTACGTTTCAAAGAGTGCCATGCAGAGTATCGGACTTATCCCTAAATCCAGAAAGTGAAAGGAGTTGAGAAATATGGCACAGTTTACCAAGAAACAGATTGAAACCGCAGCCAATGTAGCGATCAAGGATGCCGAGGGTAAGAAGATTCTTACCCTTAATGTGATTGCATTGGGATACAGAGGTAGGACAGTAGCGGATGCAGCTTTCCATTACGTTACCGATGGAAATATTCATCCTTACTACAAGGATCAGAAAGCGTACCTTGTCCGTCACAAGATCGCACATACCGAGAATAATTACAAGACCGTTTACAACAATCTGTTTGCTGTTGCGGTAATGTCAACCGTTACCGATTATATCGAGAATCACGGATTGATGGTAAAACGTGACGAAAAGGGCAATCTTTACCTTATTGACAAGAATGGTAAGAGGGTTCGTTAAAGGAGTTGAGTAAAATGGGATATTGGATTCCGGTTGGAGGAAACGAGCGTATCTTTTGCAGTAATCTGAAAGATGCTTACGCAGATGCAGCCAAGACCCTTTTAGGACTTTATAGGAGAACCAATGGTAATATCCACAGAGTCATAAAAGGATACCATGACAGTGATGGCATACCGATTTACAATTCCGCTAACGGTAAAGCGTGCAACCATTGGGTTAGATTCGCTAACGGTTCTAACCCCAAAGACGGATACGAAGAGTGCGTGTATGACCAGAGGATCGGTATGAATCCTAAGCACAAACTCTTTCCCAAGAGTTGGTAAGGGGGATTGAAGATGGTTACTTATTATTTATATGAGGGTCATTATACAAAAGATGGCTATCCTAATCTGTCTAAAAAGCCATTTGCAAAAGTGGATTCTATAAAAAAGGCAAGGGTACGTTCTATAAATCATCTTTTAAAACTCAATAAACCGGGAAGATACGTCACAATATGTGATGGAAACGGATATGAAATTGAGGGTATTGGACTATTCTACGATACCAGCATAGAGAAGAAAGATAATTGTCCTAAACCTACGGTTGGCCTTAAAGAGGGGTATAAATTTACTACTTTTGACGGTAATAAATCTAGGATCATCCTTAAAGATGGATCGTTGGGTGGAAAACCGAATTGGTAAAGGAGAATAGCAGTAGGAGGGCATGAAGATGATTGATAATAAGAGATATGTCTGTTATGTTATCCATTCTTATACTGATTTTGATAAGAGGGATAAAAAAGGCAATATTGTCCCCAGATGGCATTATGATGTGAAAAACATGGCCTACTTTACAAATAAAGAAACCATGAAAAAGTGGATGCGTAAGCAGAGGAAAGCAGTCCCTTACGGAATCCCCAAATTTTACATTTATTTAGAGGGAGAAAGTAAGGTTTACGAGAAATATGGATTGGATCGTGGACTATTCAAATTAACTGGCCGTTCTCCACTGGATACTAAGAGGCCCGACACTATTGGGAGGTTTTGAAGATGGCAATCAAACCCATAGCCTACAAGAATCTGGCAGGAGGATTAGGTATCGAGATTATCCGTTTCGAGTACGGTATCAATGACCATGTTATCTGGAAATTCAGTGATGAAAAGAAGTACCATAACAGCGTGATCTACAATACCAATTCCGGCAGAGCCTATTTCAAATATCGCGGATCGAGGCACTACATTGACGATTTCATGAGAATGTGGTAAATATGGTCAAATACAGATGCGTTAAAGCAGATAATAAAACCAATGTCATGTATGATCTGGATAAGACCCGTACTTATGTCGAAGAGGGTATCCAGAACGCACGCAAGCGGGCCATGAAGATGATTCATGGGGATGTAACCGATTCCGTTCTTATCTATCTCGATTCTGATTTTAAGGAAAAGCCGTGGGTTGGTTATACTGAAAAAGTGGATTATCCGTCTAAAAAAGACAATGCGTATATCACTTTTTCCAGAAAATTCATAGGCAAGATCAACCCCGATGGTTCTGTCAATATAACCAAGAGAAGAAAGTGATCGTATGTTCTATATCGTTATCCCCAGACCCAAGAAGAGGAATGACCCTACATTCAACTATGATGATACCGCAACCAATCTGAAATCGGCAAGGTCTAAGGTATATCATTTGCTCAAAAATTACCCTGAACGTATTTTTGTGTTCGATGCCGATCCTACCAAATTCAAAAGTACCGGGGATATCATAAGGCATACTAGGGGTAACGGATTCAAAAGAGATAGATACTACTGGATGAACGTCAATCTTAAAACGCACGTTCTGAAAGCAGATGGATCAATCGAAAGAGTGTGAGAATATGGCAAAAACATATTGGTTAGATTGGGCAAGAATGGATGATACTCAACGTGGCGAGAGCCTACCGGGGGGTACTAACAGTCTTAAAGAGGCCCGCTTATGTGCAGCAGAGTATGTGAAAGTGAACCATCCCATCATAGTGGGAGGGGACGATCTCATTATGAAGTTCGGACGTAAGGTATATTGTATCAAGTCCGTATGGAACGGTAAGCAGTATGTCTATTACCGTATCCCCATCCTTAAAGACGGATCACTGTCCAGAGTCAAGCCTACCGCAAAAGATATCGTCAAGAAGTCCGAAATGAGTTGGGAGAAGTATTGAGGGATATTATGATCTATTATGTTCGTGATGCAAGATGGTATAATAAGTCGAGCAAATCATTATACAGCGGATATACTACATTGGAATCGGCTAAGAAAGCTGCACTTACTCTATTGAGGAATCAGTATTACGATTGTGAAACCGTACCCATATTCGTGAAAAAAAGCAACAGATATGTGATTCATTCTTTTGTCAGATATGCGAATGACGAGGGAGAGGGAGAAGAGTGGGATATCCCATTAGGAAACTACCGTTATGTATATAGAACACCCGCCGGGGTAGAATACTTTATGTCCACTGACGGAAAATTATCCAAGACCCACTGGAAAGCATATTATAAGATATACAGTAGTGATTATTCTGCATATTGAGTGATACCATGCCCACATTACATATCGAGATCGAGAACAGTCCTTTACAATTCATTCAGAAATACGAAAGGAAGTCATTGGAGGATTGCGTAAAGGATGTTGCAAGGAAATTCGCCCTTATGCCTAACAGGGATGTGTATGTATATCAGGTCATACACAGGGGTGCAGGCAGATACGATGTAGTCCCTATCGGAACGATTTACGTTATGAAACAGGGCAAGCACTGGCAACCTGAAAGTCCCAAATATTCCAAGATAAGGATCGAGTGATATCATGGCAGAGATTGCTGCAAAAAGTAAGCGTTTAGATGAAAACCATATCTATTATGTGGATTGGTATGATGGGTACTATTTCCATACTTATGCACAGGCACGCAAATACGCGATCAAATGCCTTGTTCAATGGTATTTAGATCATAAAAAGAATCCAAAAAAAGTAAGTAATGAGTATCGTATTCGTATAGACAGAGCCAATGAGTATAAACGTACTATCCAGAGAGGATTCACACCCTATCCTGAATGGTATGCCGTAGTCACAATGGAAAAGGTAAAAGATTCGTTTATTATTCGTGATATACCTTATCATTCCGCTTTTACCCCGAAAAAAACCACACTGTCGATGGATAAAGCATTGGAATACGCAAGAGTACAGATATGATCCAAGGAGATTGAGATTATGGTATATTCAATCAAAATGACCACGGCAAAATCCGGAAGTGGACATGATGATCTGTCCTATTTCCGTGAGTCCAAGAAGACTTATCCGACACAGGAAAAAGCGAGAGCAGCCGCATATAGGCAAGTAAATACCTATTATGGGTTCTACGAATGTTCCATCTATAAGGTAGAAGATGGCAAGAAGACCAAGATCGGAGCTGTCATATTCGATAGTGATTATTGCGATACCTTATATGGCGGTAGATTCAGGGGTATATTCTATGTCCCGAAAGGATGCGAACATGAGGGATACAGAGCAAAAGGGGTCAGTGCCAACGGTTCATTCAATAAGATGCTTTACAGATTGACTTAAAGTGAGAATATGGTCAGCAAATACGATCTCCATTGGAATAGAGTCAAGCCGGGACTATACAGACTGTCCAACGGTAACTACGAGGTTATCAAAAAAGGCACTGAATGGAACGTCTATTGGTATGATCTATGGAATGGGAAGAAGACCCTTATCCATGTCGCAGATACCTGTTCCGAGGGGAAGTCGTATGCGATCAGATTCAACGACAGAAAAAGAGAAGAGGCCATTAGGAGATTGGGAAGATGAAACATTACATCCTTAAATCAAGCAAGTATTCTGACGATGGTATTGACAAGAATAATCTGGATGAAGTCAGAAAATATATCATCAGATTCTACCCGGCTACGGTCAAGGAAGTTGTCGTACTGTCCAAGAATCACAAACAGTACGGTAACGTATTGTTCAACCAAAAGGGACAGGCATTTTGGTATAATGTTAAATCCCTGCACGTAATCAAGAGTAACGGAGAGTTGGGGATCAATATCCCTATTCCGAAGAGGAAGTGAGATCAATGGCAAACGCAAGAAGAAAACATTACCATTTAGAGTATAGGAATTTTGGCGGTTCGTATCGTGATGTGACCGATAAGAACGGTAATGTCAAAATGTTTGTAGGTATTCAAAATGCTCGTAAAGGTGCAGCAAAATTCATTAAAGAACATTATGGGATCATGACCGTTGCGGTATTTGGCGGCCGTATGGTAAATCCCGTAGCCGGAGTTATCTCCAAAACAAAATTCGGTTTGGAATGGATCGATTACTACCATGACAACAAGAGATACTATCTGAATGACGATGGTACTACCGATAAGTGGGTAGAATGGAAGTGAGATCGTGTGGAAATATCGTGTTGAGATAAAAGAGCCGGGCAGCGGATGGAGAAAGATCGGAGAATATGTCGATACGTTCAGAGCCGGAGAAAGATTGGAAGAAGAGTTATACAATCTAAGCAGAAGTTGGTATGATCCTGATACCAAATTCCGTATCAGAAGAGTAAGCGTTCAGAAGAGGAAGTGAGATCGTGGTTACTCAGAAAAAATCGCCGAAGAAGACTGCCAAACCAGTTAGGAAATACAGCCGTACAGACTTTATCGTGATGTTCCCCAAATCCATCCAAGAATCCATTAGGAAGAAAATCCCATACCAACTAAGAGGACAGTATATCGCCGGATATTTCGGGGACGAATGGATTGAGGGGGATTACAATAAACTGTCGGCCAAAACCAAAAAGATACTCATAGACGATATTATGACTGGCAGATTATGTGATGTTATCCAAGATTACAAAACCGAAATGGCGTATGTCAAGAAAGCCAACGGAGAATGATCTATGATCGGCAGTTATTCGTTAGTCGGAGAGAGTCGTTACTACACCCGTCCGGATTTAGAGTTCTCCGATGAACCTGAATCGTTGAAAGCAGCGTGTAAGAGAGCCATTGAAATTCTGGACATGAGGAAATACCAGAACAGGTTTTGGGCGATCTCGATATTCCGCGATGGGGAATATAGGGGTATCGTGGACAAGGCCGGGAACAGCTACCGCTATCAGTATAAGGCAAGGTTCGTCAGACTCAACAGGGATGGAACGTTCAGGAAATGAGTGATAAGTTCCCCATCCCGTGTCCAGAATGTCATAGATCGGATGAATTGTTCATCGTGGAGCATGACTACACAGGGGACACAGGGACACCGCACCATGAGGTCTATGTGGAGTGCAACCATTGTAAACATCGCGGGCAGTCGGCAAGAACGAGGATCGGAGCGAGATATTGCTGGAATCATTACAAGGAGTTATGATATGGTCTATTTCCAATCAAAAGCCGTCTACAAAGCCGGGGATACGTTCATAATCGTTACCCATATAAACAAGTCTAAGGACAGACTGACTTACAGATTCATTCATGGTCATGTCAGACATTCCGCACCGATATGTTGGAGCAGGGTCAGGAACATTGAACATCCCGTCCAGTATATCAATGTCAAGGGCAAAAGAATCTGGGCATTATGAGAGCAAGATTCTGCAATACCCATTTTACCCCCCATCGTTACTATTCTGATAGCGACACGGCCAGATAGGATGCTATGGTTCTATGCGAGCGTAACAATCTACGCAGTATGGATATCAGATTCGCAGCCACGATGAAATTCGCGGGAAAGATTTATCTGGATGCAGGCACATGGTTTTGGCAACCATACAAGGGATTGATCCAACGTATCCGTCCTAACGGGATGTTGTATTATACCCCGATACGGAGGCAGAGCAGTGGCACAGAGAAAGACCCCGGCGAAGAAGAGTCCCCAGAGGACTACTAAGAAAAAACCATGAGCATAATATATGATACGTTGGCCCGCGAGGATATCTATCAGAAATACCGTAACGGTGCAAAAGTGCAGCCGGAAGATGTTGAAACATTGAAGAAACTGGCAGTATCCAACAGGATCGTATTCTATCTCCTAAACGGGGAGCTATACGCAGAATCCCCGTATATCTGAAAAACTTTTCATTTTACCGTAAATGAAGAGTTTTGAAGAGTTTTGAAAAAGCCTAACATTTTTAATCATAGTCCGTCATATATTGTATTATGTGGTTCGGCCTTATCCCGGATGAACCGGAAGTACCCCTCAATATCCATGCACCAGTGATATGCGTATGGAAAGCCGGAGGAGAGAGGAAAGAGAAGAAGTGTGACGATCTCAAAAAGGCCAGAGCCTATGCGGTCAGAGTAATCGGAGGGGATGATAGGGTGGAAGTCCGTTTATTCGATGCCAAGACGAAAGTCAAAAGGGGAAAGATTGCCTTATATGGTGGACAACCTTATTGGCAATTCAAGGATCAGACCCGCAATATTACTCCCAATGGCGAAGTATTGAGAGATTGGTTCGATTATTGAATTTATATATACGAAATATAATATGATTTTATGGTTAAACCTGTTTATCGTAAAACAATCACTCATTCAGAAGTACGTTATTTTGCGGATAATGAATGGCCTAAAACTCATAAAACCCTTAGTGCAGCTCGTAAATATGCTATGAAAAAACAGGGGGACGACATATTCAAACTAGACTGGGACGATTCCGATTATGCCGTTGGGGGAGTTTTCCCTATGAATGGAAAATGGTATTTCGTAGAATATGTCGGAGGATATGGAGAAGAGGGTCACACTTGGGAATTGAAAAAAGATGGTTCAGTAGGTAAGAAAGTAAGGTAAAATGATAGAAAAAAAGCCTAACGACAAGCCTATCAACGTTGGCATATACGCAAGGGTATCAAGGGACGAACAGAATCTGGATAACCAGTTGCTGATTCTAAGGGATGCAGTAAAGGAGCATAACGATAAGGTCAATTCGGATGGCAAGGGCAGCTTATGGACAGTTGTCGATGAATATACCGACAAACTAAGCGGTGCTAATGCAAGCAGACCCGGTATAAACAGGCTCATGCAGGATGCCGAAGACGGTAAGATCAATCTCATTCTGGCAACCAAGATAGATAGGATCGCAAGGTCAAGCCTTAATCTGGCCAATATATGTGCCAAACTGGATAAGTGGCAAGTAGGACTGAAATTCATTGAACAGCCGATTGATTTTACCAGTCCGGAGGGCAGATTGCTAAGGACATTCCTGGGTGCAATCGCAGAGTTCGAGTTAGAGCTGATCCATTCTAGGACTAAGGACGGACAGGCCAGAGCGAGAAAAGAGGGTAAAGTCATAGGCAGACCCAAAACGGTACTGTCCGACTATCAGATTCAAAAGGCTAAGGAAATTCTGGCAGCCAACCCGGATATATCGCAGAGGCAGTTCGCCGATCAATTCATTGGTATAGGCCGTAGGCAGCTTATCGAGGAATTGAGGAAATTGGGAATCTGGACTAAATGATTTATATAACTCAACGGGCATTTTAATTTATGGCAAAATATTATGTCACGAGGGGTAAATATCTTTACACCAAAACTGGATCGAAAATTAATCCGGCAACCAAAGGTTTTGATTCGATTGTCGATGCAAGAGCCTATGCCTACCGTTTAGTTGAGAAAACCAAAGAGTCATTCGGGGTATTCATTGACCCTAATACTCATAAAAGATGGGATGTGGGATTAGGAATTGTATGGATTATGAAAGACAATCCAGATAATGAAGAAATCGCAACTATCCAATGGGGTCAGCCTAACATGGATTGGCCCAATACAATGTATTACAAAACCCCGTCTAAAAAGTACAATTGGACTTATCCCCATTGGACTGTTCTGAATAAAGACGGTAGTTTAGGTAAGAAATATAGGTAAACTCTTTTGTTGAAACTATTTTGAATAAAGCCTAACCTCTTTATTTTAGACTAACTAATTATAGTCGAAATTGTATTTTATAAATCATGGTAAAATATTATTTCCAGATTGAGAAAATCAAAATCAGACAGGGTAAAAATGGATTTACCCATGAATTTGAACCTGTTGGTAAACCGTCTAAGACCTATTCCGCGATAGATGATGTGAGATCGGCTGCACGCAAATATCTGATCGAACATAATTTGAATCTACGTTATACTAAAATGAGTGCCACTATCATTAAAGACGGAAAGGAGATTGATTCGCTTACTTATGAGGGGGGAGAAGTAGAATCGTCAGAATACAATAAACGTGTAAATGACGTAGGTAAATTAGTCCCCAGACTTAAATGGTACTGAACCAATCAAAAAAAGCCTAAACCAATAATTTATATAATCTATAATGGATTTTTGTATTATGTCCTATACCGTATATGCACTTAATTATCGGGAAGATTTTAAAAACGTTAAAGAAAGATGGCTTATCCGTGATATATATGACCACGATTATCTGGGGTTCACTACCAGAAAAGCAGCATTGAAGTATGCCTATAAACTTTTGAAAACAAAATATCTTAATGATGCAAAACGTGGTCATTTGGGAATTATTAAACTGATGGATAATGAAAAATTGCTTAAATCTATCCATTATAAACCCAATACAATTGGATGGTATAAGCAGATGCCCGTACTAATCGTTCCGCAAGGAGATATCCTACGGATTTATTCTGATGGAACAGCTAAATGCACCAATGAGTATCTATCAATATAAACAATTCATGATCTTTCAAAAAAAGCCTAACCCATTTTATACTACTATACCTATGTAAGCATACAGACAGTATCCCGGACTATGGAAACTGTCTATATCGCCCAAGTATATCCGGTAACGGATCAGTGCCAAACCCTTTACAATCCATTTACGGATGATATAATGAAAGCCGACAATATGCCGAGAAGAGGTACTAGGGGAAGTGCCGGATACGATTTCTATTCCCCCGATGTATATAATCTGATACCCGGAACATGGACAACCATAGATACGGGAGTCAGACTGACGGACGAAGATGTTCTGGACGGGAATGACGAGAAGATTCGCCAATGGTTTATGATGGTAGTTCCGAGATCGGGATTATCCAACAGATACGGATTCAGGATTCGCAATACCGTAGGTATCATAGACATGGATTACAGAGAAACCATAAAAGTCAAGGTCACGGTAGATATGCCATACATCCTAGAAAAAGGCGAGAGATTCCTGCAAGGTATTCTGATACCTTTCGGAAGATTCGCGGGCGAGATCGTACCGACAGCCCATCGTATCGGGGGATTCGGTTCTACGGGGAAGATGTGATATGTCCAACATAGATCATCCATCCTATTACGGCAGCGATACGACTTACGAAACGATCAAGGTCATTGAGGCATGGCAGCTCGATTTCTGTCTAGGTAACGCAGTGAAGTATATCAGCAGAGCCGGGAAGAAAGACCCTGATAAGACGGTCGAGGACTTACAGAAAGCTGTTTGGTATATCCAGAGAAGAATAGATCAGCTTAAAGGTTGACCATAAACCTGACCTTAAACCCTTTAAAATTCTTTTAAAATTCCATTGAGAAATATAAGCACGATTAAGAAGATATTATCTTACAATATCTTATTTTCAATATATCGTACTAATACCAAACTATACAATACCATATTTTATATACTAGGACAGTGATAAGGAATTAAGAAAAAAAGAGGTATGGAAAATGGAAACCAACTCATACTTTACAATAAGCGTACTGAATCTTTACAAGGGATGCCACAGGGAGAAGTCATTTGAAGATGTGAAGAAATTCAGACAGTATATGAAGAAACAGGCAGAAAAGGGACATACCAACATAATGAGTGCGAGTATGTGCTACAATTATGATGTTGGATATACCCATACCCATTGGATAGTATTTCTGGGATTCTGAAAGGGGGAAGAAAAATGAGCGAGAAGTTTGAGATCGGTAAGAAGTATTGGGGAGATTACCCCGTTCTGTCGTGGGAATGGTCTATTAGGCACGAAGAAGATGATATTTGCACTGAACAGGTAGACGAAACAAGTTATACCCTTTATGATTGCCTTTTTGACAATGCCACTTATCTGGGTAGGGTCAGCGATTGTCGTTGTGACAGGTGCAATCGCTTAATCAAGAACGGTTACAAGTTTGTCGATGATAACGGCGATATCTACTGTTATGGCCCAGAATGTGTCGATAAGGCAATTTGAAAAAAGGAAGTGAGAGATATGAACGGACTTTACTTTATCGGAGCGAAAAGGAACAACACCCTTACAATCTATTCCAAAAGAGAGTGCGGATGGGTATTCAAAAGGAAGAATGATCTGGGGAGGGAAGAAGAGCCTTTTACCCTTATGGATAAGACTACCGCCCTATCTACTATCCAGAGTATCAAGGAGATTGTGGGGGACAGGATGGAGCTGTCCCTTATCCCCTATGAGAACGGAAGACAGATGGGGATTTGCTAAACCCTTTACCAAACATTTTGAAAAAAAGGAAGTGAACAACATGATGTGTTATAACGTTGGAAAGTGCGAAGTTGATCTGAACGGATTGGGAGTCCAGCTGTCATTCTGTCGTGATGATACCGACATGGATTGGACAAGGGGAGAAGTGCAGTTAAAGGACGGAGATCGCGTGGAAGAGATTGGATTCTTTTACGCTGACCTAACCCCGGCAGAGGCCCGTAAGATGGCAGCCGTCCTACTGAAAGCAGCCGAGAGATCGGACATTGAATACATGAAAGAGCCTACATACATCATCATGGAGAACGGCAAGCCGATGTATGACATTGATTCCGGCGATTATGTCATTCACAATACGGAAGAGGATGCCAAGAGGGAGTGCTTATCTTTCCAGAGGTCAACCAACGAGGACTACAAGTACACTTACAGAGCATTGACACCGAAAGAGTTCTGGGGTTGGATGAATAACGGTATCATAGAGTGAGATTGTATGAACAGGGGTTATTTCAGATACAATAACGGGACTATCGAGATCGTGAAATGCGATTGTTGTAAGAGCCGTAATGCTGAATGGCCTATGACTATCCCCAACCCAATCAGCGAGAGTTGGCAGACATTCAATCTATGCAGGGAATGTCAGTATTACATCCTGAATGTAGTGGAGAAAGCAGTAACCAACGGGGTAAAGCCGAAGTTCGAGTGATAAGATGATTAAGAAAGTCGTTTACAGAGAGATCAGTGAAGATATCGTGTTTGCCAATTTCCGTAAAATGGAGAATGGGTTGCTTATGATGGTTGGAGAACCGATTGACGTTACCGATGATTGCATTTATGCGGTTGCTAAGGATATGCTGGAATTGAACAAGAATAAAGGCTGCGATCATATTGTCACGATTGACGGCAAGGATTACAGATTGAGTATTCATGAATACAATGGGGAGTGAATGAATGACATTCGAGATCGGAAAATCCTATTACGATGCCGTAGGCCGTAAATGGAAGATTATCAAGTGGAGGATCGTAGGCGATGGCTATACCATGTTCATAGTCAAACGCAGATTCAAGACCGAGATCGCGGTATAGGATACATCAGATACCGCTACGGTGCTTATTGACCACGGATTCAGTACGATATATGCGGAGAGTGAATGAATGAGTGATATGGGAATGAGTGTTGGACAGTGTTATAAGAGCAAGGTAACGGGAGGGTATGAGTATGCCATCATCGTAGCCGATTCCGGTTCGGGGATGTATAGGGCAGATACCGTCAAGGTTACTAACAGGGGTTTCGGTGCGGAGTTGAACCAACATATCATGCACTGGCAATTCAGGGAGTATGAGAAGATCAGCAAGGCCGAGTTCGACAATGTGTTGGCTAGGATTATGGATACGATCTATCTTATCCATTCAGGAGATACGAGGAACAGAGGGATGGAATGAATCATCCAAAAAAAGCCAAGATAATGAGGATACTGAATAAGATTCCGACAGGGACTAGATTCACTACGAGGGATATTGCCAATATGAGTACGGGGTCTAAATCGCTTACGGAGAGGGAGATCGCCAACCTACTGCCGGGATGCAGTGAGGTAGTCAACGTCACTAACCGTAAGTGGGGTATGAACACATGGGAGAAGTTGTGATAGCATGAGATCGGTAACGGACGAGAACGGAGTGACCAAGACATATACCAATGACGGGGAATTGATTGCGGAGTCGTGGTATTCCGTGTGTCCCCATTGTGAGGGCATGATGCACCACCATAGGCTGGCAGACGGTACGGGCGGTTCGGACTATTGTAAGAGCTGCGGATATTACAGTGATTGGTAATGTCGCACGTTTACTATTGGTTGGGATTCGGAAAGGGATACCTTATAGACGAGTTCTCCGAAGACAGGGAATTGGTTAAACGCAGTTGGTATGCCGAATGTCCGAAGTGCGGTAAGAAGACCTTACTGAAAGTCAGAAAGCCTAGCGGTAAAAGGTATATGACTGGCTACGATAAGTGTTCGCGTTGTTCATACCGGAAAGAGATAGAATGACAGTAGAGATATGTGGATACCTTACATCCAAGCGGTACGGGATATGTCCGAAATGTGGCAGTAACCAATATCTAAGGACAATCGCAGCGTGCGAGGGATTCTGGACAAGCCGTAGCGAATGTAAGTCATGCGGATATATGAGGTTGAGTCCATGATAGTGAACGGCCACACATATCCCGACATTGAGCCGAAACCGTGTCCGAAGTGTGGTATTTCTGGATGGGGAAGAGATCGGTTGATCCTAGACTATGATTGCGGATATTTCTGGGTCAGATGTTCAGGATGTGGGGATCGCGGGCCAGAGATATTCGAGGACAGTGTGAGAGCCGTAGAGCTATGGAACGATCCGAGCAACCATGTAAATCTTTCCGACAAAACGATTCTTTCCATACTGTTAAAGATATACAAGGACGGCCCGGTTGATTATCACAAGTTGCTCAATGACGGATGCAGCACCAGATTGGAGATATCCATAGGACTTGACAGATTGGCCGATCTGGGGACTTATGAGGGCAAGTGGGTCAAGAGGGATGGTAAATGGGTCTATATGCTGACAGTGACGGATGCGGGACGTATCATATTGGCAACCCATACCAATGAGAAGATCGAGTTATGATAGTATGAATCAATGGATGAAGTCGAAGTCGCGTGCGTGTGCGAGTTTATTTAAACTTTTCGGTTGAATACTTTTTATAGGATAAAATATTACATTATAATATGTATTACTTTACGGACTCGAATGGGAAGAGGTATGCCGACAGAAACCTATCGGAAGTGCGTAGGACAGCAATATGGTATCTCAAAAGGCTGCGTGTGGTCAACGTACTGGATATCAAGTCGGATATGCAGGGGTATATGGGCAACATATACAAGACCGATGATGATCGCTTTATTTGGAGTCCGGCAAACGGCAAGAGGCTGGAATACAAAGATCAGACCTATCTGGGGTATGCCCAACACTATGTAGGGGACGATGGGGAACTGACAGAGAAGATATGGACACCGATAGCACCTTTCAACGTTTACCGTTATAGTTGAGCAGAAACGGGGTAATTCGGGCATTTACCCCGGTTTACCCTACCGTTACCCTAGTTTACCCTAATTCGCCCTTATTCCGATGGTTCTATAACGGGTATTTCAGAACCATTCGGATTTTTTCAGGATTTTTGGGGTTAGTATATAAAGGGGGGGTCATACCGATTTAGAACCACTGCGAAACCGTTTGAGAACCGTTTGGTTTATGAATTTGCACCGATATCTCAAAATCGAGGTATCATCACATGAAACCCAAAACCAAACGCAATTCGTTCAGAAAGCAGATGGACGAATATTACCGCATGATGGCCGAGGCAGGGCAGATTGACCCGATCAAGAAACCCCGCAAGGCTAAGAAACGTAAAGCTGCGAAGAAACCGTATTCTTTCGTGGAGAGGGAATCGCAGGAGATCCATAGGACTAACTATGCACCGTTAGGCAAACCTCCTAGCGATCCCGTGGCTAGGAAGAAGTACGACAAGGCGAAAGCCAGACTGACCAGATATGCAAGGAAGTGACTGAATGAGAAGTAACTTTACCGTTATGAGGACTGCACCCAATAAGAAAAAAGGCTCGAAATCCGCTAAAAAGGGTAAAACTACGTCCAAGACCAAGAAAACCGTTCCTAAGATTAGGCCGGGATGGACTATTGACGATTATAGGGATGCTCATAAGCAGATTCCCGGCAAGATTTACACTACCAGCGACACTAAATCCACTAAAACCGTCAGAAAGACCAACTATGCACCGTTGGGAAGACCCCCGGAGAAAATCGAGAACCGTACCAAATACAATGATGCGAAAGCCAGACTAACCCCGCATGGAGAGAAAGTCATGCGTAAGCAGATTCGCAACATGAAGATCGGACGGGCAACCCAAGACGAATGGCTCAAATACCTAAAACAGTCGGATCGCTACGAAGATATGCTGGCCGAAGAGGGCAATCTGATTAAAGGAATGAGAGCAGACGAAATCTATACTGAACTGGAAGATCGCGGATATTCCGATACCCGTAAGGGATGGAAGAGAATGTCCAAGAAGAATCAGGCGAAAGCCTTGTACGAGGAACAGTATAGGGAATGGAAGACCTATAACGATTATTGAAACCCTTTCCGAAAAAAAGCCTTACCTTTCTACCCAGATCATCAAAAGGTTGGGGGATTACATGAGTTTTTTTGATAAACGCGAGTGCTGTGCAGCCATCCCCCGGAGCTGCGTATGATGGTACGCGATCCAGATATTTAAGCGTGGGGGATTGCCAAGTAAAGATAGCGGATGGTCGTAGAAATGTCACTAACGATTGCAGCATCCCCCGGAACTGCAAATATAGATAGCCAGACAGATTATTTAAGGCTTATCAGAACAAGTTTAAATAAGATAATATCTTACATATTCATGCCGTCAGATGGGAGTACGGCAGAGTGCCATTTTCCCCCCGAAAGGGGGGATACAATTATTTATCCAGAACGGTATATAAGCTGTGACGGGTTGTTGTTCCCCGTCACATGGGTATCGGTTTTTTAGGCTTTTCCGATACCCTAAATTGTTTTTCAGCCGATGTATTTACAAGTCAGCCTGTGTTTGAGCCAGTTATCGTAATCCCCGGCTATGATACGGTCAGCATCCTCACGGGAGATATCCAGCAGGATAACGAGATCGTCCGAGCAGTGCAGCACACCCAATTCGAGTCCGGCCAGAGCCTTACACACCTTTTTCCTAAATGCGGTCATGCCGTCATAAGGAATTGCGATCATCATCATAAAGATCATCCAGAATATAATCCAGACTGACGTAAAATAATCAACTATGTCCGGAGTATCGTCTTGATCGAAACCGAAGAGAGCTAGGATTATCAATGGTACGGCGAAAGTCATACAAAACGATCCGATCATCGCATAACCTATGCGTTTTTCGTTCAGATCGAACGATTCTAAGTCCTCCGGAGTATGTCTATTGTGAACCATTATCGACATAATAGGTAATTTACCCCCTAAAATATAAGATTATCCCATATTTTGTATTACTTTTATCTGATATTTGTCATATTTTTTTGAAAATTTTCCTCAAAAATGTATAGTAAGACCTCAAAAACCCAATTAGAGGGCATTACGCTGGATGAAACAGAGCTACAAAATTTGACAATAAATGAAAAAACTATTCAGCTGGAATGTGGCCGAGGCCAATCGGAATGGGATAAGTATAATATATAATCAGACTTAATAATATGATTATGGAAACGATTTCTATTGTTATGCTATGCGTAGCAATCGCGGTTTACATCATCCGCTGCGTGGTCAAATTCAAAGGAGTTGACATTGTGGCGGGGGTAATTTCTGCGTGTGCCACGATGTTGATAATTCAGGATACGTCCATCCCCTCCGATCAACTGATTCTGTATGTTCTGCCCACGATCTCAATCCTGTTGCTGACATTCATACATATCGCGTTCGGAAATTCTAAGGGAGTGTATTAAGATGGGCAGGAAGAAGAGTCCCCCCGCGACTGACCTATTGGATGCACCGATCATAGAGGAAGATGATTCCAGAGGCGGGGACGGAACACCGTTCGACAAGGCTTATTCGTCACTTACTGTCACTGGCGGTAAACGTCTTGAATTAATGACCCGTACCACACCGAAACTGGCACAAGCAGTATCGGTTGGTTACACCATGATATTCAACTATCGTACCAGCTATCTGCAAGGAAAACTGGATACGTTGATGCGTTTACACGTTTCTATGGGCGGTAAGGGTAGGAGCGAAATGGTTCAGTCCCTGCAAGCGGGAGCAGGAGTACCCGGCGAATACTACGATGCGGGCAATCCGAACAAAAACTCATTCATTGATATTGAAGACGAGGACGTACCGAATGACCCAGAATGATACCGAAGTACCAGTTGCACCGAAGAAATACAAGGGCAAATTGGTACTCAATACTAATGTCGGTAAGAAGATGCACCTTATCGCCAAGTATTACACCTTTTTCGGTAGGTTGGAGGGTATCTATTCAGATGCCTATGATACATTGGTAAACACCATCGTCCAACGTAGGAAAGACGATATGATGTCTACCGTATTCGTTGAAGGGCCTCCGGGATGCGGTAAATCTGCGATGTGCCTGAATCTGTGTTTGGATATTGCGAAGAAATTAAAGGTAGGATTCAATCTGTCCGAGGATTATATCTACGGAGCGAATGATCTATGGGCGAAATTCGAGAATCCCCATGCCAATCCGATCAATTTCATTGACGAGGGTTCAGTCACACTGGCCAGCAACAATGCCATGCAGAAATCGGACAAGAACATTGTAGTCCTTTTTGATACCATGCGTAGTAAAGGTTGGATAAATATCATCGCAAGTCCTACTATAATGAGGTTCAACGGAGCGATCCGTAGGGATCACGTGGATTTCAAGGTACGCTGCACACCCAAGACCAAGCCGTTAATCAAGGGTTACGGCAGAGGGTTTTTCGAGTGCAGGAGAGCAGTCAGGCATGAGTTCAGCAAGGATGAACCACAATGGCCTATGATGTATGCCGGGGTTTTCGCTGACTATCCCCCGCTTTTAAAGGACGAATACCTCCAAATAAAAGCGAGAAGACAGGATATGCTCATGGAAAGCTACATTAAAAGAGCCAGATTCGATGATGCCAAGATCGAGAAACAGATGGAAAAAGTGATGACGAAAGAAGAATTAGAGGGAGAGTGGTAAGATGATTATCATAATCGAGGGTAAAAACAGGACGGAGTTCTGCCGTCCCAAGAGCAAGAACGACATTGACAGACGTAGATTCTACGAAACCAGGAATATGCTTTACAGAGCATATACCAACCAGTTCACTAGGATGCGTATCAGGGAGTTCGGAGAGGAAGTGGATACTGAAAGCGTGATCGTATATCCGGAGAATTGTATCCATGCTTACGTGAATCGCGGAGTCATTATCACGGTAGACAAGATGCTGGCTGATATTGACGAGAACCGTATCCTGACCGGACACCCACTGAATAAGAGATCGTGGGGAATACTGACCAGCAAGACAGGTAAAGCACTATGGGAATACCTACCGTTCATTTTGGTTGGAGCAGTCCTATTGTATGCGTTCGCGGTCAACGGATTCCAGATGTGATACGATGGATATGAGTAAGATCAAAGAGAAATTCAAGAACGGGTTTAGACTGCCGAAAATCGGCAAGAAGAAAGAGGATGAAGTCGAGGTATTGGAGGCATATCCCCCGGAGGGAATAACCGACAAACCGAAAGTTACCGAAGAGGCTGAATCCGAACAGACTGAATCCGAAGAACCGAAACAGAAAATGAGCATATTCAGAAAAATCCATGTGGCAATCTGGGGATCGGGAAAGCCGGGACGTTACAATAACCCCGAAACCCCCTACCCCCCTTATTGTCTAAGGGCAAGGTTCAGGCGTTGGTGGTATGTCAAGTATCGCGGATGGGTCTATTACGTCACTACGATGTATGACAGGCCGAATGACGAGTATATCTATGACATGGAGTTCGTTCCGAGGACGGAAATTCCGAGAACCGCTACTAAGGTAACGAACGAAAAGGGAACATTCCATAACGATCTAGACCATCCCAACAGGGATTTCATCGAATATGATAATGATTTCGGATTCACAGCCCATGATGCGGATTTGTATATCAAGTGCAACAAGATTGACGAGGCCATGAAGATCGAGCTGGACGGTAAACCCCAGATGGATACTATGAAAGTAATCGGTATTGTCGCAGGAGTTGCGATTGCGTTCATAGTGTTCTACATGATGTTCTTACAGCGTTGAAGTTAAATATAGTGAGGTATTACTAATGTATAAGCCAAGAATCAGTATGAGCAAGTTGAAGAAACAGCTCAACGACAGGATAGACCAGAAGAACGATGATGATACCGCTAAGATCAGACTCAAATTCTATGATAGATGGGCCAAAATCA
>Ga0326514_10000756_pt1 | contig 21515 bp, 37 predicted proteins | sample 3_2548_0518_D_FD_203653 | JGI IMG/M metagenome (GOLD analysis project Ga0326514, IMG submission 203653) | Bovine rumen microbial communities from UC Davis, California, United States - 3_2548_0518 | ecosystem: Host-associated > Mammals > Digestive system > Stomach > Rumen | place: USA... | reverse complement strand
CAATAATCACAAGGCAGGTGCTCGCCTATTTTACCTTCATACTCACATCCTTCACACCCACGTTCAGACTGTATTTTACCTTCTTCTAGTCCTTTCTGATATGCCGTGTCTTGCAGATCTCCAAAGTTTTCATTGATGTAATTAGAATTAAGTTCTTCAAGAGAATCAAAATCTCTGGTATAGAATCCATCCTCAGTTCTACAAGTTACAACTCCCCATTCAACTCCATCAGGAATATCTATGATATACTCGCTCATTCTACTACCTCTTCATATGTCTTTTCAAAAATATTATCTCTCTTTAAGTTGCTCATTAACTGCCTCCATTTGTTCTTCCCCAAACGAAATCTCAACCAATGGACAATCTTTATACTGACTCTCAAAGTCAGGATAATCATTACTATACATCAGTTTACAATCATATGTAATCTTATCCATAAATGGACACTTATAACATTCCTTTGGTTTATCCCCTGGTACAATATAACTCATTCTATCACCCCTCTCTTCTTTTAGCATTACCACAATAAAAATTGTCAGATGTACATTGTCTTAAAATGTAACACATCCCCTTTTGCTCGCCTGCATGTTTGTCCCAAAATTTACATCCATCACCACACCGCATAATTTCAGGCTGAATGGTGGGTTGTACTTTAACTAAACCAAGTGCATAATTCATACCTTGTTTCCACAATCCATTCATACATGAATCTTCTATTGTAATTGCAATTTGTTTTGTTAATGCATCCGCGTCAATTACTCTCATTCCATCACCCCTCTATATCTATCCTATCACAATTTCGTATAATAACATATCGAATATCTTATTTCTGCCATTATCAATCTTCTTTTTCTTCTTTCAACCATGGAGAAGCTGATCTAATAAACTTTGCATAATTCATTTCATAATTAGAAAAAGAACATCCAATACCTTCATTGCTTTGACATCTGTAAATGATTTTTCCATCATCAAATTTCTCGACTTCATAGATAAAATATGTAACATCGCCAAATTTAAAAACATCATATTTTTGAAATCCTTCTTTAACTCGCTTAATGTCCTCATTATTTTTAGTAGCTAAACAAGCAATTTCAGTTGTGAGATGCTTATTTACGTCATCAATATGATCCCTAAGCCAAACATAATGATCCCTTACAGCATCACTAGTATAATTAACTGTTAACTTAATATCAGATAATTCTTCTTTCATACTAATCATTTGCCCACTCACACATAACCACATACTAATAATTAGAGCAATACATACACATAATAAAATAAGTATAAAATAAATCATTCCGCCACCTCCCTTTCCGGCAGAGCAAGAATCTCTGAAATAGAAGCATCATAATAATAATTGCGCGCAGTACAACCACCGTAAGGCCAAATAAGCAGACACTCTCGTCCTCTATGGCAACTTCCCTTATATCCGTTATAATCATTCTGCGCTAAATACTCACAAAGAAAACAATTATTATCTATCTTTTCACCTGGAAAATGCTCATCACACCACTTTGTCTTAAATAACACTCGCTGACCACCGTTTGGCTTATCACCCAGTTCTTTCTGCATATCCGTCCACATCTGACGATGATACTTCAGTGCCTCTTCTCTAGTTAGTTTCATATTCCTCTATACTCCTTCTAACCTCTTTTATATTTTCTTTTTGATATTTGTCAATTTCTTTTTGTAATTCTTTTACCAACTCTACTTCTGCATTATACTGAGCCTGTTTATTCTCATTCTCTCTTACTTTTATTCTAAATCTTCCATATCTCAACCGATCAATGAAACTATTAAAATCTACTCGATGAGAAGTATCATCATCATAATTAACATAAAGATAGTTTTCATACATTGACCACTTCTCAGGATTAAGTTGATACATTTCTTTAAATAATTTAAATGAAATACGAGGAGTATCCTTCTCCCTGTCTACTCTCCATAACAAATATGTAACAATGAAACCAGCTACAATTATTATTCCTATTAGTTCTAAAGCATCTTTCATTTATTTTCCTCTACCTGTTCTCTAGTCTTCCCCTTAGAAATATAAATGCGGCCGTCGCTTAAATCATCAAGAGAGTCTAGCTCATATTCATTACAATGGGTTAGCATAATAGATTTAGTATAGTGTCTAGTCTTAAGTGCAGTTTGACCAAAGTCCGCATCTATTCTCTTTCTTAGCTCTTGTGTATCTAATTTCCCATAACGAAGTGTTCCTTGATTTATATTTGGGATATTTGTGAAATCATAAATTTCTGGGTTTATTTCTTGAGAACTACACATACGATCAAGTGGACCATCGCCATGTCGTGTTAAATAGGTTCTAGAAACATAACAAACTTCAATATCATGTGCAAGAAGGTGATTGTTTTCAATTATCCTCATAGGAATATAAACGCCTGTATCAGAAGGAGTACAAAAATCCCAATTGGCATAAGAATTTTGTTGTCCAATCAAAAGACCTTGACCGTTTTCAAAAATAATAGTATCATATTTACTTAAAATACTATCATTAGCAATTTCAACCCATCTTGCCATTACAGTAATATCATCTATAAAATGTTGAATAAGACCTTTTATATCTATGTCTGTTAAAAGTGGGCTGTATTCAGTAAAATGATACTTATAAATCTGATTTAAAGAATATTCTAATTGGATTGGATCCATTTTTATAATTTCACCAAAAGTAAGAGGCTCAATATCACTATTATACCTCTCTAATGTATTCCAATACCCTGCTCCGCAAGTATTATGTAATCCGCTTATTTTTCTCTCTTGTAAATTCCTTAGCATATCAAAAGGAGTTACTACTTTACATTCTGGGTGAACATAAAAGTGGTCAAATTTAAACATTAACTCTTCAAGCTCTTTTATAAAAATCATTGGATTTACTGTAAAATTTTTGCAAATGTAAGTATCAGCACCCTGGAATGTCCCAGAGCTAAAATGATGGAACACATGGGTGCGGCCGTCAGTCAATGTGACGGTATGACCGCGCTGTGCAGTTCCATTAGTCAAGACTCCTAAAGTCTCACCTTTAGCCTGGCCAGCAAAATAATCTGCGGCCAGGCCCTTTCCTTCATCACCATAATTAGCACCAATAATAATTTTAATTTCCATATATTATCACCAAGAAATAACGTTATCTACTTTCTCTTCTTTTGTTTCTACAGGAGTTTCTAACCAACTATTGTCAATAGGCATTTCACTATCTCTACTGTTTGTAATACAAGCTACAATAGCCTGAGGCAATTCATTTAGAGTAACAGCCTTATAGTTATCTCCCAGCAATTCACCCCATGTATTTTCAATATATTTTCTATACCAGCCATAAGAACTATCAGAGTCATTAATTGCTAGATGATATATATCAAACTTATCTAAAACTTCCTTATAAAGGTCTTTGGTTTCAACATTAGCCTGGGCTTTACTACCTAAAACCTCATTAAGTTCTAAACGAGGAAGATAAGGATTCAAAGGTTCATCACCCATAGTAATAATAATACCCTTTTTACCTCTGCCCCAGCAATCTAGTTTAGTGTTATGAAGTCCAAAATACCAGGCTGCTGTGTAAGATTCATAACCATTCCCTCCACCACCATGTTCCATATAAACGCGGTCCATGGCTTCAGCAATCCTTACATCAGATTCAAACTGAGAAGCCTGAATAGGACAATTATCATAAGCTAAATCTCCAATTCCCATGACCATAAATTCAACGTCAGGAATTTCATTATAGAGAGTTGTCATAATTTCATTAAGTTTTTGAGCAGTTCTAACACATGCGGAACCCATACTTCCTGTCACATCAAGGGCGAGAATAACAGGAATAGTTGCGGGATGGTCTTCGCCATCACAACACTCACGAATTACATTATATGGATCCAAAGTTGGATGCATACCTTTCTGTTTATAAAAATCCTGCACTCTATTAGAAGTAACATCTCCTGTGGCAAAATTGACAGATTTACCTGTACTACAAGAATAGCTTACAAAATCATCTTTATCCCAATTCCCGCTTCCCATTAGTTATCTCCTTTCGGTTCAACTTCTACAACTTCTACTTCAACTGGTTTGTTAGGGTCTTTATCATCAAAATCAAACATTTCATCAAAATTGAACATGTCTGTAAAATCATTATCTTTTCCATTAAACATAGACATCATGAACATAGTGCTCATTAGGTCATTTCCACCTATAGGATTTGTCTTATTACCACTCATCATCTCAGACATCATTTTAAATTTCATCATATTCTTCATATTGATTTTTCCGTCTGTCTTACCGAAATTCATCATAGAAACAATCTTTCCATAGAAAAATGCACTACCCATAAAAGCATGTCTTTCTGGAAGAATCTGTTCAACAACCGAATCTTCATAATTAATGACTGTAATATAAGTGGGATTTACATCAATAACACATTTAGGAGTTCTTTTCCCATTCTTACCGCTAGCAAGAATAATATCTCCTTTTACTACTCTATTAGTAGGAATAATGAAGAAAAACTCTTCACCAATATTAAAAACAAAATTATCACAATTAATAAGACGCCCAGATTTAATAGAATATGCTTTATATCCATTAGAAGTATGAACTGCAATATTACCATTTATATCAAGTCTAACAAGACCTGGCTGAACTTTTCCAAACATACCATTAAAAAATGTATTAGTATCCATGAAATTATTTCCTTTCTTTTTTTTATATTATATATATTATAAATTAATTTTTTAAAAAAATCAAATAAATGCGGAAGTCGGTTATACGACGATTTATCTAGTTTAATCAGGATTAACCTGGTTCCCGCATTAATAGTACTGAAATATTGGAGGAACTCTTTTTATATCTTTAATTGAAGATTTTTTCGTTGGTAAAATAGGTGAAAAAACCTATTTTGCAGGATTTTCTTTCTTTTGATATGAATCACAAATTTTCATATCTTCTTTAAAAAAGACAGCCATTTTTTCTTCACAACGAGAAAGACCTGGAAGACAATCTTCTTCTGTATAATATTTACAAGATTCACATGTTTTCTTTTCTTTTGATTCTAATTTAGTAACTGTGTTGGCTTTAATATTACCAGTAGCATTACCATTAATAATTACAACTTGTTCTGCTTTTATAGGACCTGTTACATTTCCATAAACAATTACAGTTTGAGCTTTTACATCATTATTTATATTGCCTCGAGTTTTTAAAATAAATTTTCCGTCTTTTACGTCTTTTGTAATTTCTTTAACAGGGATTCCCCAGAAATATAAAGTACGACCAGTATACATTTTTATCTTTCTCCTTTTTTACTTTATGAAAAAATTATATCATTTATTTTTTGAAAAATCAAATTATTTACTCATTAGGACGAAACTTGACAACCAAAAATTTTTTTGATATAATAAGATATAAGGATGAGAGAAAGGAGTTCCTATAATGCAAGAAAAAGAAGGTAACGTTATTCCTACTGAAGATGACGCTGTAGATACATAGGAGTTAAAATTAGATTATACTATCTAGTCACCAGTGGAACGTAATGAATTAGTAAAAAAGATTGTAGAATCCTTACCTCCCTAGAAGTTAACGAATAGATACTTAGAAATATTAGCGGATTATATTATATTTGCAAAAACGAAAGAATAGAGAAAAAAACAAGAGTCTATTAATACTGAAAATAGAATGATAACAATAAATAAACGGTAGACTTCATTTTAGGGACTAGTAGGAAAATTTGAAAATGGAGAAGATGGAGTATATAACTTATTTACAGAAGATAAGAACATCATTTTTACTCCAAAAATTTCAATTACAGAAGAAGATTTGGCGGAGATTCCTGCTTTACGAGAACTACGTGCAGCGATTGAACAGGTTTAGAAACTTTAGAAAACGGCTCGTGGTAAACGTAAATATCTTCTTAAAAAACAAATTATTTAGATGCGGCAAGATCAGTATGTTATTAAAACTTCTTATAAACAACCGATCTTTTGTCTTAATGCCGTAAAAAATTTCAGTTCAATGAGTTTTGATGATAACATTTCTATATCTCCAGATGGAAAAATAAAAGATAAGAGTTTAATATCTTTTATAAATCCTAAACATATCTCTGCTCTATTGAGAAATTACTCCCGATTAAAAGAAGATTGTTATGGAAAATTTTATACTGATGGATATTATATGATGGAAGTTTTAGATGAATTAGTGGACAAAGCTTTAAAAGAAAAATATCCTCTTTATTATAGTTTATTGATATATAAAATAGATGGAAAATCTAATTTAGAAATTCAAAAACTATTAGAAGAAGAACATGGAATAAAACATTCAGTTGAATATATTTCTTCTCTTTGGCGAAATAAAATTCCAAAATTAATTGCAGAACAGGCCGAAATTGATTTTTTATATTGGTATTATTTAGAAAAAGAAAAAGGAAAATGGAAAAAATGCTCTCGATGTGGAAAAGTAAAATTAGCACATAATAAATTCTTTTCTAAAAATAATTCCAGTAAAGATGGATTTTATTCAATCTGCAAATAGTGCAGAAATAAAAAGAAACGCATAACTCCTAAACCAGAAATTATAAAATACAGAGAAATTGAAAATGGAGTTGTAGTAAAGGAGGAGATATGGCGAAAAAGAAATGTAGTAAATGTTAGCGAGTAATGGAAGATTTAAAATTTTATTCAAAAAAAAATGGTGACAAATTTGACATGTGCAAATAGTGTTTAACTATGCATGTTGACAATTATAATGAAGATACTTTTTTATGGATAATAGAATAGGCAGATCTTCCTTGGGTACCTAGTGAATGGAACGCTATTAGATAGAAATAGTATGCCAAAAAAGGTAGAAAAATGAATGGAATGAGTGTTGTCGGAAAATATTTTTCCAAGATGAGATTAAATCAATGGAAAAAATATAATTGGGCAACGAGTGCGGAAGCACAGGAGGAAGCTAATCTTAATAAATAGTTTAAAGAAGAGCAACAAAAGCAACTAGAATAGAAATTAAAAGAAGATTTTGAAAAAGGTTAGATTACTTAGTCACAATATAGGACTTTAGTTTCTTCTAGTTTTCAAAAATAGCATTAGTATATGATGCGGCCGGCAGGTTAGGAAGAGGATCCGGTTGGTAAAGATAACGCCTTTAGATAGGAGTATTTTTTATCGGAAGAAGATTTACCCGATCCCGCGGCTGAATTAACAAAAGAAGATAAACAATATTTGGCGATGAAATGGGGGAGAAATTACAAACCTAGTCAATGGTTACTGCTTGAAACTAAATATACTTAGATGATGAATTCGTTTGATATTCAAGATGCAGATAGTAAAAATACATTAATGTTTATCTGTAAAACATATTTAAAAATGGATGAAGCAATTGACATAGGAGATGTTGAAAGTTATCAAAAATTATCCCGTGTTTATGATCAGTTACGTAAGTCTATGAAAGTAACGGCCGCACAAAAGAAAGAAGAAGATACTTAGTTTATAGACTCGGTTGGTTAGTTAGTTGCCTTTTGTTAGAAACATGGACATATGATACCTGAATTTTAGGTAAAAGCTCCTCATGATATAGTTGATAAAGTTATAAATGATATGAAGGGTTATAATAGATCTTTAATTTATGAAGATAAAGCTCTTGCTAGACAAATCGAAGATTATATCAAAGAGGCACGGGCGGCTGCTGCTAGAAAGAAAGACCGAGAAGAAGCTAAGAAGAGAGGTTAGGATTATTATACAATTACTGATAAAGATATTTTAGACTATAAAGATTTTCTTTATAATGAAAAAGCAGAAACAGAAAAAGAGATGAAGGGAGAGGATGATAATGAGTCTTAGTAATATTTTAGATCAATATATTTAGCATGATACTAAGAAACAAGGTTTATCTGAAGAAAGACTCCTTGATCAATTAGATAATCTAAGATATTTAATTAGCTTTTTTAGAAAATATCCTGACCTTTTGGTAGATTATATGAAAGGACCAGATAGTACCTTTCATTTTTATTTCTATCAAAGAGTTTTCCTTAGAATAGTTATGCGGCACCGATACGTTTATGCAACGTTTCCGCGTGCTTACTCTAAATCATTCTTGTCAATGATGGCATTAATGTTAAGATGTATATTATATCCTGGAGCACAATTATTTGTCACCACTGGCGGTAAATAGCAGGCGGCATCTATTACGGTAGCAAAAATAGAAGAAATATGTAAATTAATACCAGCTTTAAGTAATTAGATTAACTGGAATCGTGGTGTTTCTAAAAAATCTAAAGACGATGTTAATTATGTATTTAAAAATGGTTCTGTTATAAATATTTTAGCAGCAAAAGAAAGTAGTAGAGGACAAAGACGTACTGGTGGATTAATGGAAGAATGTGTCTTAATTGATCAAACAGCTTTAAACGAAATCATTATCCCTACTACGAACGTAGATAGATTATTACCAGATGGTACACGACATAAAGAATAGATTATTAATAAATCACAAATTTATATAACAACTGCGGGGTGGAAAAACTCGTTTGCATATGATAAACTAATAGAACTTTTAATTAGAAGTTTAATATAGCCTGATGAAGTTATGATAATGGGAGGAACTTATGAAACTCCTATTATTGAGGGATTATTAAATGAAGACTTTGTATAGCAGTTAAAAATGGCTGGTACTTTTAATGAAGATTCATTTGATAGATAGTATAGAAGTATATGGTCAGGAGATGCAGAAAATGCGTTCTTCTCTGCTTAGAAATTCGATAAATATCGAACACTTAGACAACCGTAGTACGAATATAGCGGCCGTACCAGTAAAAATGCTTACTATGTCATTGGAGTCGACGTAGGCCGTATTGGATGTACAACCTAGGCCTGTATTTTTAAGGTGACGCCGCAACCTCAGGGAGTTGCTTTGAAGTCTCTTGTTAATATATATACTTATGACGCGTAGCATTTTGAATAGCAAGCTATAAATATAAAACAATTATATTATAAATATAAAGCTAGGTCAATTGCATTAGATACTAATGGACTTGGTATTGGTCTTTTAGACTTTATGGTAAAAGCACAAGAAACACCAGATGGTTAGTATCTTCCGCCTTTTGGAATTTAGAATGATGACTAGGGTGTTTATAAAAAATATTTTAAAGGTGTAAATGATGTTTAGAAAGATGCTATCTTTCAAATCAAAGCTAATGCTCCTATTAATACATAGGCATATTCATTTGCTCAAACTCAAATGTCGAGTGGTAAAATAAAATTTTTAATAGATGAGGCTGAAGCAAAGGCTAAGTTAATGGAAACGAAGCAGGGCCAAAATATGACACCTGATAAGAGAAATGAATATTTGAAACCTTTTGTTCTTACTACCGTTTTAAGATAGCAAATGTTGAATCTTGTTGAAGATAATGAAGGTGTTAATATCATTTTAAAACAAGAGAATAGAGGTATTAAAAAGGATAAATTCTCTGCTTTTGTTTATGGATTATATTATATTAAACAAGAGGAAGATAGAAGAAAAAAGAGAAAGGGAAGAGATATTAGTAAACTTCTCTTATTTTCTTGAGGACATTTTTTAAAAAGAAAAAATATTATTTTTTTAAATATAAATGTAAAACAGAAAGGAGAAATTATATTTTTATGAGAAGTTCACGAGCAGAAATAAAGATAGAAGAAATTTTGTCAAATGCGGGTCTTAACTTTAAAGAAGAGTATAGTTTTCCTGACTTAATAGGGCAGGGAGGTCATGCCTTAAGGTTTGACTTCGCTGTCTTTGATGATGATGATGAATTGGAATTTTTGATTTAGTATCAAGGAATCCAACATTATAAAGCAAAAAGTATCTTTGGCGGTGTTTCTGGGCTAAATAAGCAACAGTATTATGATATGCAGAAACGTTAGTATTGTAAGAAGCATGGGATTAAATTAATCTTAATTCCGTATTGGGACGAGAATTTAATTACATATGATTACATTATGGAAAAAGCGGATATTTTTTGATGAAAGGTTAAGGTGACTTCTTTGATAAATAGAGCAGCAGAAATAAGAAAACAAAATTTAATGCTAGAAGGCACCGGCAATGGGAGATTAGATTATTCAAAAATAAGAGTTGGAGCTAAAACACTTGAAGATGCAATTTTAAATATTGGAGAATATAAAAGAATCAATCCTATTCTTGGTGATAAAAAAGAAGTATTAATGGCAATTAATACTGGTGATATAGAAAGAATGAGATAGATTTCTAATTTCTTTTATAAGACTAGTGGTATCTATGCTAGATTATGTAGATATATGGCATATTTATATAAATATGATTGGTTTATTACTCCATATATTGAAAATTGTGAAGGTTTACTTGATCAGGATAGCGGCCTGGGTGACGTCGGGGCAGGCTAGACTTAGGCAGATAATAAAGCCCGCAAAAAGCAATTTGCTAATTTCTTTAAAGTATTAAAATATTTTGAAGCATTTTAGGTAAAAAGATTTTGTGGTGAAGTTGCTCTAAAAGTCATTAGACATGGTTGTTACTATGGATATTTAATTCCTAGACCAAATAAAATGACTATTCAAGAGTTGCCTATTAGATACTGTCGTACTCGTTATAAGGTTGACAATAGACCAGTTGTTTAGTTTAATATGCACTATTTTGATGATCATTTCCATGATGAGAGACAGCGGCAAGCAATTTTAAAATTGTTCCCGCCAGAGTTTAAAAAGGGATATAATTTATATCGTAAAGGTAAATTAATGCCAACTTTTCCTGGTGATACTCCAGGATGGTATTTATTAGACCCTAAGAGTACAATTAAATTTAATCTTAATGATTAGGATTATCCAGCTTTTATTTCTGTTATCCCTGCTATTATCGACTTAGATAATGCTAAAGATTTAGATAGAAAGAAAATGGCTCAAAAGTTAATGAAAATTATTATTCAAAAAATGCCATTAGATAAAAATGGTGATTTAGTATTTGACATTGATGAAGTTGGAGAATTTCATAATAATGCAGTTAAGATGCTTACAAGAGCAATAGGAGTAGATGTTTTAACTACTTTTGCGGACGTTGATGTCGCTGATATGTCAGATCGAGGTACTACAACTACTGTAGATGAATTAGCAAAAGTAGAAAGAGGAGTTTATAATGAAGCTGGTGTTTCACAGCAACAATTTAATAGTGATAATAATACTGCTTTAAATAACTCTATTCTTAATGATGAAGCATCTATGTATAATCTTTTAGTACAGTTTGAGTCGTTTTTAAATTTGATGCTTGAGCAATTTAACAAATCTCCAAAGAAGTGTTATTATCAAGCACAGTTTTTAACAACTACTATCTATAATTATAAAGATTTAGCAAAATTGTATAAAGAACAGGCGCAAATGGGATATAATAAAATGTTACCTCAGGTGGCACTTGGACAAACTCAAAGTTCAGTATTAGCTAATGCGTACTTTGAAAATGATATATTAGATCTTGTCCGTGTATTTGTTCCTCCGCTTACTTCTAATACAATGAACGCTGAAGCTTTGCAGGCGCGGTCTGCGGCTTCACGCGGAGGCTCAGGTCAAGCAGGAAATACTCCAGGTCAATCTGGAGAAGGGGCCGGCCGCCCTTAGAAATAGGATAATCAAAAAAGTGAAAAAACATTACAGAATAGAGAAAGTATGTAAGGGGGTAAAATATGAGTTTAGCGCATAAAAGTGTAGCGACAATAAAAAGTCCAGAGTTCATCAATCTTACTCCTCTTGATATTAATCCCTTAATGTCCGCATGTGAAATTAAAGTTTTTTATATTGGACAAAACCGTAATAAGAGTTTTATTTCTAAATAGGTTGCTACCTAGATGGCAAAAACTCTTAGAGGTGCTCCTATTGTTGGGTATTATAAACCAGATAAAGAGGATTTTACAGATCATGGAGAAGAAATAACAATTGATGGGGATGGTGTTCATTTTAAAAATAACACTAAGCCATATGGATTTGTAGCCCCAGATGCGAAAGTCTGGTTTAAAGATTTTGAAGAGGAAGATGATTTTGGAAATCCCATAATTAGAACTTATCTAATGACTACTGGATATTTGTGGGAAGGTCAATTTGAAGAAGCTAAAAAAGTTTTTGAAGATGATGGAAAACCTCATTCAATGGAATTAGATGAAAAAAGTTTAAAAGGACATTGGGCAACAAACCCAAATAATAATATGGAATTTTTTATAATTAATGACGCAATATTTGAGAAACTCTGTATTTTAGGAGATGAGGTTGAACCTTGTTTCTAGGGTAGTGGTGTAACTGCTCCAGAGGTTAGTACAACCTTTTCTCTTGATGATAATTTTAAGCATACTCTGTTCACTATGATGGAAGAATTAAAGTATGCTTTAGAAGGAGGCAATACTATGGCAAAAGTAGCTGAAGCTTCAGTAAATGAAACTGTTACTACTGTAGAACCTGAAGTAACAACAGAATTTACTGAGAATCAAGTTAATGAGAATGAGTCTTCATCTAGTGAGCAAGCGCCTACTTCAGAATTTAAAAAGGATGATGAAGAGGACAAAAAAGAAAAAGAAAATCCTTCTGAAAATGAGGATGATAAGAAGGATGAAGACAATGGCGGAGGTGCTTCTGGTTCAGATGACGACTCTGCTGATGAAGAAAAGAAAGATGATGAAGAAGATAAGAAGAAGAAATTCACTGTCCTTGAACAGGAATATAATGAGTTGCAATCTAGTTATGCTTCTTTGAAGGAAGAAGTTGAAGAACTAAGAACTTTCAAGAAAAAAATAGAGGACAAAGAAAAGGACGACCTTATTAAAGATTTCTATATGCTTTCTGATGAAGATAAGAAGGATGTTATTGAACATAAGAGTGAATATTCATTAGAAGATATTAAATCTAAATTAGCAGTAATTTGCTTTGAAAAGAAGGTCAATTTTAATTTAGATACTTCTTCTGAAAATGAAGAATCAACAGTAGAAGAGGATGAAAATCCTGTTACTACTTTTGATATTAAGGCAACTGAGGATTCAACAGTTCCTGAATGGGTTAAGGCGGTTGAATCTGCAATGAATAGATATTAATTAGGAGGATACTTAATATGGCTGTAGAATTACAAAGAATAGGCTATGGACAAGTAGAACGTCAGCACATGGCTGCTCCCCATAATGGTCAAATCTATGCTCAACTTCCTGCTCTTGATGCTGAAGGTAAGTCAATTGCACAGCTTGAGAATGGACAGTTTTTAAAATATGATTACGCAAATGGTAAAGCATGGGTTGGTACAGCAAGTGATGGCAAAGAATGGTTTATGGTTTATAACGAAGAAAAGTTATATGATGAAAGATACCAAAATCATAAGGACTTTGCTATGTTAGCAAAAGATATGTCTGATGGAAAAATTTATCCTAGACTTTTAAGAACTTTTGTTGGTGATGTTTTCACAACAAATACTTTTAGAACTACTGCTGGTGCAACTGTTACAGGTAAGGATGATAAAATTGTTCTTCCTCAACTTAACATTGGTGATTATGTAGTTATTGATGAAGATGGTTGGTTAAAGAAATATACAAAGGGAAGTAATGACCCTGATGTTCCTGCAACAGGAATTGTTTTCCAGGTTATTCCTCATTTTACTCAAATTGAGAATCCTAATGCGGAATATACTTTACCTGATAGACAGTATGCAGTAAAGCTTCAAAGAATTAAATGATTAAGGAGGAAATGAACGATGGCTTTAGATAGAAATCAACTTTTAGCATTAGCTAAGGCTACTGCACGTGCTTCATTAAATCCTTCAACTGCGTTCGCTTGGGGCGATAAGAAATTAACATTTGAAGCTCTTAATGAAGTTTTTCAAAAAGAAATGAATGAACTTGCTGGTACATATGCACTGTACCGTGAGAATAAAAATACAATTTTCAGACTGATTGAAGAAGGTCTTGATGAAATTCTTCCTGCAAAGGTTATGCAGAATTATGGTCAGTTTGCAGAGATTAAGACTTATGCACAGGGCGACAAGCCTGTATTCCGTGTAAGAATCAGCGAATACTCTAAGAAGCGCGCTAAGAGCTTTGTAACAAGAGTAGGTCTTGCTGGTAGATATGAGACATTCAAGCTTGATGGATCCACAATGGAAGTCAATATGGCTGCATACGGCGGAGCAGCTGAAATCGGCTTCGAGGAATTCCTTGATGGTCGTATTACAATGGCTGATGTGTATAATTTAGTTCTTGAAGGTCTTGATGAAGTAGTTTATAAGGAAATCGCGAAAGCTCTTATTACTATGGCGGAAGGTGCTAATATTCCTGCTGTTAATAAGGTTAGTGGTAGCACTTGGGACGAAGCTGAGTTTGACCGCTTAATTGCTACTGCTGATGTATATGGCAAGAGTACAATTTATTGCACTTATGAATTTGCAGCAACTATGCATCCAACAGATAAGAGTGGTATTAATTATAATGCTCTTTCTGATAGAATGAAAGAAGATCTTTGGAATAATGGTACTTTCGGTAATTATAAGGGACATACAATGGTTATTCTCCCTCAAAGCTTTGAGGATGCTAATAATTTAGTTAAAGTTATGGACCCTCGTTATGCTTGGATTATTCCTACTGGCGCTGAGAAGCCTGTTAAAATTGCATTTGAAGGGGCAGCAGCAGTTAGAGAGCGTGAGAATGACGATTGGTCAAGAGAAATCCAGACTTATAAGAAGATGGGGGTTGCAGTTTATAATGTAAATCCTGGTATTTGCGTATTTAAGAATACTACTTTAAGTAAGACTAATAAAGCTACCGATTGGACAAGTAATTAATTTATAGTTAATATAACACTATAAGATAAGAGTGAAAAGGACTTAAATATTATATGGTTATTATAGTGTTTAAGTCCTTTTTTTTATTAGGATATAAAAGGAGTTAAAAATGAATAAAGATACATTAGTAAAAGTAAGAAATAGAGATAGCGGCGCTGTTCTTTATAAGATTCCAGAATTAAATGGATTGCGTAGAGTATTTCAGCCAAAAGAAGTAAAAGAGGTTCCTTTCGATGAGTTAAAAAAGCTGTCTTATTTACCAGGCGGCATGGCCTTATTGAGGGATAGTCTAGTTATATAGGATGATGAAGCGGTCGCCGCATTACTTGGAGAGGTAGAACCTGAGTATAATTATACTCCAGAAGATATTAAAAAATTACTCCAAGAAGGAACATTAGATGAGTTATTAGATTGTTTAGATTTTGCTCCAGAAGGAGTTACAGATTTAGTTAAGGTTATTGCAGTTGAGCTTCCTTTAAATGATGTAGCTAAACGAGAAGCTATTTTAGAAAAACTTCATTTTAATGTTACTAATGCTATTGAAATTAAAAAAGAAACTGAATTACCTACAGAAAAAACCGAAGCCCCTAAGAGACGTGCTGCGGTAAAGAAAACTGAAGATGAAGGTAAAAAGGTTCGTCGCGTAATTAAATCTGAATAAAATTTAGGAGGTGTATGATGGATGAGATGAATTGTACACCTTTCTCTGTTGTTTATGACAGTTTTCTTTCAAAAATTACAGATGATATGTATATGGAACTAACTCCTTAGGATACTGATAAGATTTTATAGGAACTTTTAATTTCTGCTTTACCTAAATTTGAATTTCCAAGACAGAATCTTTAGTACGAAGAAATGCCAATAGAAGGGGAATTTGATGAAATAGGAGAACCATTTACAACACAATGCTTTGTAAATAAATTAACTCAATAGGAAGTAAATATAATTGCAACTTATATGATTGTAGAATGGTTAGGGCAGCAATTAGCTACTATTGAAAATACTCGTATGAAATATAGCGGGAGTGATTTTAAATTCACTTCTCAGGCTAACCATATGCAAAAAATTCTACAATTAAAGAAAGATTACGAGAGAGAGGGATTCCACTTACAGAGACTATATAAAAGACGTAAGAGAGATCCTGAAAGTGGAATTTATAAATCAACAATTAGCTCTATAATGGAGAAACAACCTAGAGGAGGAACTGGCGAATGGAACAAGTGGTTTTAACTTTAGGTATTTCTATTAGCAAGAGCGCAATAGATAATAATTTAAAAAGAATTATAAATCAAGTTTATAAATTACTTCCTTTAAGAGAAGAAGGAAAAAATTGGGAAAAACCATTAGAAACTTTAATTGAAGAACTGGCGGGAATGGCTAGTTTAATAGATGGCTAGGAAGAATTATTCTTTTCTATATTATGTAAAATGAAAGGATTACTTAGTTTAGCTAGTGAGTTCGATATGGTTACTTATCGAAGAACTATATTAGAACTTCTAAGTTTACTAAGTGAGTTAAAAAGTCATGTCTGCTAGAGATAATATGCGGAAACGGTATCGGGCCGATTTAAATAAAAATCCTAGCCATTCATATGATTTCGGTTCCGGTTTAGATAAAATGAGTAAACGATTAAGTGTTTTTGGCGGTGAAGACCAGTGGACGAGAATGAGATAGGATAAACTAAGAAGTTTGAAAAAAGCTTTATTAGCATCTTATCAAAGAGCAATCGTTCAGAAATATGATGTTAAAAAAGATAGTTTAGCAAATAATATTATTTCTATTATTACTTTACTTCAAGATAATCAAGAGTTAAGTGATAATCAAAATAATATTTTAAAGACATTAGAAAATTAGTATACAAGTTTAGCTGTTATAGATAATAAATATTCAGCTAGGTATATTCAAAGCTTAGAGGAGATCGTTGATTCTCTTACTTCCACCGCTCCTATGTTTAAAGCTCTGATTAATCATGATAAATTAAAAGTGGATTATGAAGATAAGATCCTTTCGATCCCCTTTAAGGAAGCACCGGAAGATAGTGAAGAATAGATAGATACTGATTTTCATAATGGAACTGTCTTTAAATGGGTTCATGGTAATAAAGAAGAATGGACACCAGACACATATTGGATTGTCTATATGCAATACTCTGAAGAAACTGCTTATTTTAGAGCGGAAATTCGTAAAGCTGATGAGTAGATTTAGATTATTGTTATAGACGAAGATGGTAATGAAAATACAGTTAGTTACAGAGGATGGATGACGGGTCCAAATGAAACAACAGCTCTTTGGAATACAAAACGAGGAGTTGTTTGGAATGATATGAATTATACTAAATTATTATACATAACAAAAGATGAAGATACTTTAGCGTATTTCCAGCGTTTTGATAGAATAATAATTAATGGGAAACCTTGGGAAGTTCAAGCTTATAATGAAAATTATAGCACAAGTAAAACGGGAGATTTTAGTTCGGGTATTATAAGAGTGGCGTTAAAAGAAACTTATACTTCTGCGGATCAGTTCGTTAAAGAAGTTAAAGATGCGGAAGCCGCTCAGATCTAGGCGGAGGTAGCCTATGATGCAGAACATACCTAGGCTAGAATTGATGGACCGACCGCCGCACATCCTTACGATATATTAATATACAAAGCTAAAAATTATGAATAGCCGCAAGATTGGTATATATCTGATGATTCTCTTGTTAAAGTCTTAGATTATACTGAAGATACTTTAAAACTTGAGGTTATTAGTAAAAAAGCAAATAAAGAAGGTTTTATAGTAAAATATGGATAGACTTCTATTCAAGTTCCTATTGAGCCTCTATGAGATAAAAGGAGTTTGTTATGCGTTTTGATTTAATTTCAACGAAAAAGATATTTTCTCCCTTTTTCTCTTGTCCATAGGACATTAATAAATTTTTAGAAACACTTTTTATAAAGAACCGTCCTTATAGCAATATATTGAAACGGTTATTAATAATTAATTCTCCCGATTGTTTAGATCCAGCAAAGGATGAAGAGTACAATGCTATTGTTGATAAATATACAGTAAAGAGGATGATTGAAGAGGGATATATTCGATTGAATCCTAAAATTGCTCGTGGAACACATGAAGAAATTAAAAGTTATATTATTATAACTCAAGATAATTTTTCTCAAAATAGACGTTCTTCACAGTATCGAGATTATATAATTAATATGGATATTGTTTGTTATAATGATGCATGGGTATTAAATGAATTAAAAGTTCGTCCTTTAATGATATGCGGGTATATCGATGGTATTTTAAATAGTCTTTCTGATGAAACTAAAGATTCTTCTAAAACATTGCCGTCAAGAATTAAATTAACTGGTATTGGTTATTATAAATTCTTAGGATGTAATCTTGTAGTTTTAAATGAGGACATTTCAATGTATACGCTATCTTATTTGGGATAGCATTTTACAGAAGATTTGGGAGAAGAATAGGTTGATTGAGAAAATTGCTTTATTATCTAAACGAGATATACCTTACGAAGCAGCATAGTTAATTCTTCATCAGCCTAGTATAAAATAGATTTCTTATATTGGGGAGAATAATTTTTTTAAAGGATGTCAATATTTGAATTTTTCTAAAAATAGTCTTGAAACAAAGGACAAAATTAATTTAGAAAAAGTTTCAGATTTTGAAGTATTAATGACAATATTAAGGAATAATGATTTATCAGTTCAAGAAGTAAAAATTTGCTTGCAAGAAATTTTTCTTTTAATATTACCAGATTATAAAGTTGTTTTTCTTCCTACCAGTATATTACTTTCACGGAAAACCTAGGAAGGTTTTTAGGAACATTCTTTAACGAAAGAAAATTTCTAGGGTTTTAAAAATATTGTGTCAGAAATGTTTTGTTTGAAGTATATACAAGGGGAGGATGGACAAGGTGGTTATAATCCTGGTGGTCCTCAAGCGAGAGCTTTAGTAAAGAAGTTTCAAGAAAGACAAGCTAAATTAGCTAAATTAAAAGGTAAAAGTGATAAAACTTCAATTGAAGTTCTGTATCGTTATACTTCTATTTTAGCAGTTGGCTTACAAAAAGATATGAATTAGTTAATGAATTATTCTTTATATCAATTGGTAGATTAGTTTCGGCGTTTTAAAATGCAAGAGGACTTTGAAACAGTTTTCCGTTTAAAATTAGCTGGAGCTAAAGATGTTGAATCCGTCCCGAGCTGGATGGGTGATTTAGATGAAAAACTATAAGGAGGATACACACAATGAAATTTGGTGTAAGAGAATGTGCGAATATTGTGTTCCGTGCAAAACAGGAAACTACAATTGGTACAAATAAATTCCACGTTGGTCAACCAGTCCTTTATATTGATACAGCAACAGCATCTTCAATGGAACAGGCTTCTAGCACAGTGTATGCGCAAGGTGGTAGAGGTAATGCTAGATTAATAGCATGGGAAGGTGATAAGACTCTTACTTTCACTTTAACTGATGCTCTTATTTCTCCTGTTTCTCTTGCTATGCTTTCTGGTGCTGGACTTGTTAAAGAAGCTGGAAAGAATGTTCATGTTCATGCTACAACTAGAGCAACTATGACTATTGATGGCAGTGGTAGTGGTGTTATTGATTTAACAGATGCTTTAAGAACTTTTGGTCCTGTTACAGGTGCTAATCAAATTACTGTTGATGCTGGTACAGATGCTCCTATCTTTATTATCGTAACAGAAGATGATGGTTCTATTACTGGTGATATAATTACATCTGCTGCTGATATGACTTTTGCTTATGATAATAATGGTAATGGTATTTTAACAATTCCTACTCCTAAGAAAAATAATACAGGAGATGCCATTACAACTAGTATGAACGTAATGGTAGATTATTATGTAATTAAAAAAGCGGAGACTGTTTCTGAAATCCAGATTACAGCTGCTGATTTTGCCGGTTATTACTATGTTGAAGCTGATACATTATTCAGAGCACAGGCTACTGGTATTGATATGCCTGCTAACTTAACATTCCCTAATGTTAAAGTTCAGTCTGGATTTACAATTTCAATGTCTGGTACTGGCGATCCTTCTACATTTGATTTCACAATGGATGCTTTCCCTGGATATACTTATTTTGATAAGTCTAAGGAAGTTCTTTGTGTAATTCAGGTTGTTGAAGATAGTAATGCGGCTACTTCTGAAGGACATAGCGTAATGTTAAGCAATGATGCTAGAGAACATGCTGATCCGTTAAAGGGAGATAGTGATATTAATCAACCTACTGGTATTTGATGAATGAAATGAATTAAATGGGAAGGAAATGAATATTTCCTTCCCTTTTTTTGTGTTTGTGGAGGTGGTTGGAAATGGCAGAATCTTTAAGTCAATTTGTAACATAGCCATTAAAAAAAAATATAAAAGAATTATTAGATGAAGCTGCTAAAACAGGAGAAATAGAAAATTATAAAAAAAGAATAAAAAATTTAATAGAAGAAATAAATAAACAAAGTGAAATACAAAAAATGACTAGAAGTAATAAGACAAGATGGAGAATAGTAACAGGAAAAGAAACTTATTATCATGTAGAGAGACCTTAGAATGAGAACAAAGAAAAAGGTTTTATTGAAGCTGTTTTTAATGCTTATAAAGAGATTTCAAAAATTTTAACAGAATTAAAAATTTTAACAGTAGAAGTAAAATTGTCATTAGTATTTATAGAATAGTTAGAGGGAGGAAAATATGAATACTCTCGATTAGATGGCGATATAGGAGTAGAAAATTTATATTTAGATAGAACCGCCGAAGAAAAGGGGGCAACTTTATCATTAAGAATTCGAGAAGAAGGTCTTAAAATAAAATAGAAAGATAATGAATATAATAGAAGAGTTTCATAGCATTTTCAAAATTTTATTAAACCATTTGTAAATTGGGAACGAGATGGGGGAACAGGCTGGAAGATTAACAAAGGAGTTTTAGCATAGACTTTTGAAAGACACTGGTAGTCTTTTCCTCATGATTTAGCAACAGAATGGAATGATATAGAATCTTAGGGTATGCGATGGCTTTTATATCGAATGAGTTCAGGTTCAGATCCTTTCTTTACAGGCCCAGATACAATTTATTCTCAAGTTAAAACAACTAAAGCTTCAATTGTTAGTAATATAGATACTATTATTAATAGTTTATATGGAATACTTAATTTATTAGAGAATTATAAAGAAATAGATGAGAAAGATTTATAGAAAATTTTTACTCAAACACAATTAAGTAATGAAATTAATGAAAACATTTGGTTAGGTGCCGAAGAAACCGGTCAAGCACAAATAAAAAGAATTTTAAAATAGGCGGGTTTTAAAGATATAAAAATTATGTAGAAAAAACAGGGTAAAAAATATAATACGATTAAGAAGAAAATATCTCTTTGACAAATTAAAAAATTTATGTTATAATAAAAATAAGAGTTAAAAAGGAGGCATGACATATGTTATACAAAGATTTAAATTTAAAAGTAAAAGACCAAACTGAAACTATTTCAATTCAAGGACAAGATATTAATGTATTTCAATATCTTCCAGTCCGTGATAAAAATGATTTAGTTCAAATTGCACTTCAGAACTCAAGAGAAAATGGAGTTATAAATGAAATTAAACTTGAAATATATTTTAATATTTATATCGTTTATTTCTATACCGACCTTATTTTTAGCGATGAAGAAAAGGCGGACCCCGGTCAATTATACGA
>Ga0326514_10000754_pt1 | contig 21548 bp, 44 predicted proteins | sample 3_2548_0518_D_FD_203653 | JGI IMG/M metagenome (GOLD analysis project Ga0326514, IMG submission 203653) | Bovine rumen microbial communities from UC Davis, California, United States - 3_2548_0518 | ecosystem: Host-associated > Mammals > Digestive system > Stomach > Rumen | place: USA... | reverse complement strand
ATTTGGCTATCACTGTGAACCTTGAAGGTTCACCGATACTCAAAGAGGCGTATTTTGACGGGACTTCTATTACAGGTTGTGATTTGGCTGATGGTGCTTCAATAGAGAAGTTGCATCTCCCTTCAACGATTACAACCTTAACACTGGTCAATCTGAACAAGCTGACTGAGTTTGTATGCCCTGATTTCTCTAACGTATCAAGGCTTATGATTTCTAACATGGACGCTAATGTCGTAAATCCTTTAGAGATCCTAAAAGACTTACCTGCAAACTCTCAGGTTAATATCCAAGGCTTGAATTTTGAGGTAACGGGTTCTGCGGAAATCGAACAGTTCCTTGATTTGCTTGATACGATGCGTGGTGTTTCACGTGAGAAGAACTCATCAGGTGAGTGGATGTATCACGACTACGATACCGCGCAGGTTTCCGGAACGATCCATACGGCAAGCCTGACCGGGGAGCAGATCGCAAGCTATAACGCGCGATACCCTTATATAAAGGTAGAAGCAGACCACGTTACCTCGTACCTGACCTACGCATCCTATGACGGAGCAACAACCTACAAAGTCGTGACATGCCTTGACGGAGTACCGCAGGAGTCCGCTCCGGCAAGTCCCACAAGGGAGTCCACAGCGCAGTATTCGTACACGTTTGTTGGATGGAGCAAGTCGCAGGACTCCACCACAGCCGACTCCGACGCACAGACCGCAGTCCTCGCAGACCGCACAATCTACGCCGCCTACACAGCGACAGTCCGCACGTATACAATCCAGTGGAAAAACTACGATGGTACAACTATTGAGACGGATTCCAATGTCCCTTACGGCTCTACTCCGCACTATGACGGCTCGACACCGACATATGACGGACAGACCTCGACAGGGTGGACGCCTGAGCCGACAACTGTCACAGGGGATGCGGTTTATACCGCAACCTATCTGCCTGTCTACTCGGTGTACTTCTACAATGGTTCAACGCTCTTGCAGACTGTTCGTGTGCAACAAGGCGGAACAGCGGTCTACACTGGCACGACTCCTGTCTCGCCTGATGGAACAGCCGAAGAGGGTTACGAGTTTACAGGGTGGAGTCCTTCGCCTACAAATGTACAGGCAAATCTTTCAACCTACGCTCAGTACACTTCGCCTGTACAGGATGTAGAAATCACTGATTCGTGGGATACAATTATCGCAAACATCGACAACGGTACGTACAAGACAAAATATGCTCTCGGCAACTACAAACCGCTTGACCTCGGAACAGAGGGCATCATCAATATGCAGATTGTTGCTTTCGACAGTGACGAATTGGCAAGTGGTGGATATGCACCTATCACATTCATCGGTAAAGAATTATTGCTTCAAGGGAGTTCGATGAACTCCACAAAAACAAATGAAAACGGATACCCTGCGACCGATGTAATGAAACCATTGCTTGATAATACGATTTATCCTCTTATTTCTTCTAATGTTAGAGCAAGAATACAGAGGACTAAAAAGACGTATTTTGATTACACCACACAGTCAACGCTTACAAGCGTAGAAAAATTATGGATTCCTTCATACAGAGAGGTTGGCGCAGAAAATTATAGTGAAAATGATGGTGTAATATACGGCTCTGTTTATAAAGATGCATCCACAAGGATTAAAAACAAAAACGGTAGCGCATCTAACTGGTGGTTGCGTTCAGCGACCTATAATAATGCAGGTCAGTTTTGGTTTGTGCAAAAAACAGGCAACTTATCATATTTTGATGCAAACCTCGTTGCTTTAGATGTCTGCCTCGGCTTCTGCCTCGGTCTCGAATCCGAAACTATTACCGACACATGGTCTGAAATCTTCACTGCTGAATCAGATGGCACATACTCCACAAAGTATTCCATCGGTGATACAAAGATGCTCGACTTAGGCACAGAGGGACAGCACCTGATGGAGATTGTCGCTTTTGATACGGATGATAAGGCTGATGGCAGTGGAAAGGCTAAGATTACGTGGATAAGTAAAAACCAACTCGCAACTACGCACACCATAAACGCCACTAAAAAGACCGTTGACGGCGAAACAACATATACAGCAGGTGGATGGGAACACAGTGATATGAGAGCATATCTGAAAGAAACGGTCAAACAGCTTATTCCTGAGACTGTGCGCAATGCGATTGTTCCTGTTACTAAAGTGTCTTCGACTTACACCGGCGGTGCTAAAGTCAAAGACGGTCAGACAACCACTGATGATGTTTGGATTCCTTCTAACCATGAGGTTGGTTTTGGCACAGATTATGAGACCACAGGTGCTGTGTATAGCGGTAAGTTCACTAGTAATGTATCCCGAATCAAGAAGAGAAATGGCTCTGCGAAGTATTGGTGGTTGCGTTCCGTGAATGACGCGAACTACTTCCGCCTTGTGTACAGCGATGGCTACTCGTACAACTTCAATGCGAACCACGTCTATGGCGTGGCTCTCGGCTTCTGCACCTAATCAACTAATCAATTAATCAAAAAAATCCTCGCCCTTTTTGGGCGAGGGTAAGGAAAGAAAATATGGCTTTGCCTAAATCAAAAACAAAAGAATCTAATTATCAGGTAGTCGAAACAGCAAGGGTACTCAGAAAGAAGGTACTCGATGCTTGTTTGAAATTACCGAGGCGGTACACCTTTTTACTCTTGCAGGGTACGATGCATGTTGCCAATGATGTCATGCATCTCTGCAAGAGTGCAAACAGTGTCTTCCCCACGAATCCGAGTGAGGTACAGATGAGGATAAACTACTGGATTCGGGCAAGGGCATCATTACAGGCTCTTAGTTCAGATATTGACGAGATCGCCGAAATTCCTTCAATCGTTACTTATGACCTTGTAGGAAAGAAGAAGGGCGTGACAAGACACGAAATAGACGAATTAGGCGCACTGATAAATAAAGAAATGGGACTCATCAAAAAGGCTATAGAAGCCGATAGAAAGAGATTCCGACAGTAACTGCAAACACAGCCGAGGTTATGCGCTGTATGAGGCTCTGCGAAGAATTGGTGGTTGCGTTCCGTGAATAACACGAACAACTTCCGCAATGTGAACAGCGATGGCAACTCGAACAACAACAATGCGAACAACGTCAATGGCGTGGCTCTCGGATTGTGGCACAGTCAGACTGAGTAGGACACGAAAACAGCACTGTGCCAGAAGGAGCGCATAACCTTCCGAAAGGTAAATAAGCGTGGTGACAGAGGCAGACGCACGCTGCTTGCATGGGCAGGTATCATGGTAACTGCTTGCATGTCTGAATCTTAGGTGGGTAGAACCCATGCCTACAATAATCCCACGCATCACGCATAGGAACAAGTATAGTTATGACGAGCGAAGAAAGACATGAGGCGAGGTACAAACGCCGAAAAGCAAAACGATTAAGAAAGGTAGCTGAACGTTCAAAACAATATACGCAAGACGTGTTTACGCCAGAAGCGATAGCGAACGCCTATAAGCTACATAAGAAAAAACACAGGTAAAAAGACTTCCGTACAAAGGTATGGAAGCAACCTGACAGCGAATGTGGTCAAGGCATCAAAAGAAGTGCTTTCAGGAAGATGGAAGTCAAAAGGTTTTTACGAATTTGACATAATAGAGCGTGGCAAGGCACGGCATATAATGACTACCGACATCGAAGAGAAATGCATACAGCGTGCCTTCTGCGACAACTGCCTTGTGCCAATACTACAAAGTTATCTGATATATGATAACTCGGCAACAATAAAGGGCAAAGGTACAGATTTTGCACTGGATCACCTGACAGAAGCATTAAGGCATCACTACCGCAAATACAAGAGAGAAGGTGGTATCTACTTCTTCGACTTCACCAACTTCTTCGGGAATATCGACAACGTACTGCTCACACAGGAGGTCGGGAAGAAATTGCTTGATGACCTATACAGAAAGATGTACGAGGCTTTTGTATTCGCTTTCGGGAGCACAGGTTTAGGGCTTGGTTCTCATGTATCACAAATAAGTGCAGTATTCTTCCCGAACGCCGTAGATCATCTTATCAAGAACCATCTTGGTGTCAAGGGATATGGGCGATACATGGATGACGGATACATCATCTGCAATGATATTACCACGCTCAAAAAGATTGTTAAACTGTTCGAGGATAAGTGCGAAGAACTGCATATTAAGATGAACAGGAAGAAGTGTCACATTTACAAGCTGACGAAGCCATTCAAGTTTCTCAAGGTGCGGTTCAGGCTTTTAGAGAGTGGTGCAGTGATAAGAAAGATTAATCGCATTTCGACAAGGAAAGAAAGACAGCGATTGAAGAAATATAAGAACTTCGTGCTTAACAGCATTATGACTATTCGTGATGTACGATTGCAATTGCACTCATGGATATGTCAACAGAACAGAGGTATGTGCCATGACTCAATAGTCAGTATGATTAAGTGGTATAACGAGGTTTTTAAAGGAATGGACGTTTTTAGTCCACCTAAGAAGAAAAAGTATCGGAGGTTGATAAAGCTATCGAGATACGTCAGACGTATGGTGGCATGAGACATTCATACTCACTTTTCTGTTTCACCAAGCAACTATGTCAACATTCGCTTAATAAGGGTGAGAGCCTTTATTTACAAGGAGAAATTATGAAACTTATACTTTCTGACGGAGCAGAGATTGCTCTGACGAATTTTACATCAAACTCGTTTTTGGTACAAGCCGAAACTGCGCTTGAAACATTCCAAATTTACGACACCATCGCCCGTGGTATTGGGAAAGTAGATGTACAGGATGACGATGGCAATGTTATCTATATGGCACAGGGTCTTACGTCCGATGGAATGCAGATTGCACCAAATGACGATGGGTACAGTGCTATCTACTACTTCCATGGGGCAAAGGCGATGACCGTGGAGGATGAGTACTCGCAGGTCGGCAAGATTCTGATGGGGGTGGAGTCATGAGTGAAATCATTGAAAGAGCAAGAGCTTTGAGGAAGGTCATAGAGCAGATGGCAGAAAACCTCACTGAGGAAGAGGCTGTCAACAACGTGGAACTTTTCCCTGAGTGGATTCCTGACGGGCATGAGTATGAGGCGAACAAACTTGTGCGCTACAACGGCGTGCTTTACAAGACAATTTCTGCGCATACGTCTCAGCCTGACTGGACTCCTGACGTGGCAGTGTCGCTTTATGCGAGAGTACTTGCAGGACAGGAAGGGACGCCGATAGGGGTCTGGGAACAGCCTGACTCGACCAACGGGTACAAGAAGGGCAATAAGGTACACTACCCGACTATGGATGATCCGGTGTATGAGTCACTTATCGACAACAACGTCTGGAGCCCGGAGGCGTATCCACAAGGGTGGCAGGAGGTTACTGAGTAATGGCTAACTACTATCCATACCTACCAAACGGGAATAATCAACAGAAAACTGTAAATGCAATATGTGTTCAATTCCCGTAACCATTGACGTATTTAACGCTTCTACGATTCCTGTCACATTTGACGCAGGTGTCGTTGTGACACCAGTCAGATGACAGTAGAAGAGATTTTCACAAAGATGGCGTCCCATATGTTAGATGGAGTTATGATACATGAGCAACTTGTTCATTATCATAACTTTCTTCATCTTCCGGGATATGCAAGATTCCACGCCGAGAGATGTCTTGAAGAGTCTGTTGGTTATATGAGACTGTATAGCTACTATCTGTCTCACTACAACAAACTGATCCCAAATGTCAGAGTTGCACCAACAAACGTAATTCCTAAAACATGGTATTCCCATACAAAGAAAGACGTTGACTCTTCTACTCTCAGAAGTTCTGTAAAAGCAGGACTTGAGATGTGGATTGATTGGGAAAAGGACACACAAAAACTGTATCAAGACTTATACACAGAACTGATAGAGATTGGCGAGATTGCCTCGGCGACCTATGTCAGCGAGTGTATTTGCGAAGTAACCGAAGAATTGAAAGAAGCCGAAACTTATTACCTTAATAAGAAGATTCGTGATTATGATATTGCGGATATTATGGATGAACAGACAAAATTCTCTAAGGAGAAATGTAAGGAAATCTGCAAGGTGATAAAGGATTCTTTTGATTGATTATCTGTAGTTTCTTGAAAGATTATATTGGCAAATATCTTAGGACTGAGGTGCGCTCTCAGTCCTATTCTTTTACAAATAACACATTGTATATATACGGAGAAATGCAATGGATGAACATATCATAAACATTTCGTTTGGCTCTAATCATTACGCCACAGCGAAATCAAGGGAAAAACATTCTTATGGACAAGAGATTGTATTCTCCAATATCGAATTACCTGAAGTATTCCAAGCATACTTTTCTAACTCGCCAACAGGGGAAGCAAAACCTGTAACCGGGCAGAACGGAACTATCATGATTCCTGATGAATACTTCTTGAGCGGTGATCCTGTTTACTGTTATCTTCTTGTCCACGACACAGCGACTGACGGCAGAATGAAGTATGTCGTGAAAATCCCTGTCGAAGAACGTCCAGAACCTACAGAACTTGAACTCACTGATGTACAGAGAGATATTGCGACAGAAGCTATCGCCACACTGCAAGAGGCTACTGAGCGTGTCACGAGCATGGCTGAACAGGTGAACGACAATCTTGCTCTCACAAATCAGAATGTAGAGTTGACAAATGATAATGCAACGCAGTCGTCTATTAATGCGGAGAGTGCAAAGCAGTCAGCTAAAGAAGCGAGTGATTATACTTTGGCTTCTCAGGAGAAAGCAAATCTTGCACGCACGTACATGGAAAGTGCCGAACAGAGCGAACTCAATGCAGAGCAGAGTGAACGTAATGCAGAGAATATCGTTTCTGATTTCAGGACAGAAGCAGACGGCGTAAAGTCAGACATTAATAGCAAGGTTTCTGAAGCAAAGGAATATTCTGATAAAGCCAAACAATATTCAGACCTTGCCGAAGAAACCGTCAACAAGTGGATTAATGAAGAGAATGACAGCATCATCACGATTAATGTCACAGGCATGAACCCTAAAATCAACGCTACTGCAAACACGATTTATCTTTGCGGTGAACTGCTCTCACTTGATTTTACACCATGTGTGGACGGAATCTGCGACATCATATTCTCTTCTGGCACAACGCCGACATTACTCACCCTTCCTGATTCCGTAAGGATGCCGAACGGCTTTGAAGTCTTTGAAAACAGGACATATGAGATTAACATCCTCAACGGCATATATGGAGTAGTTACGTCATGGGCATGATTGAAATCAGAAGAAGAATCATTTTGGGTGAGAATAACTCAGGCAAGATTCCGAAAGAGTATCAGGAACTTGAATATATAGAGAGTAGCGGTACAGATGCATATATCATTACTGACTGCATGACGGATGATATTGTCAGTGCAAAGTGGAAGTGTTCTTTCGTTGGTAATATGCCGAATAGGGAAAAGTGCGTATTCGGTTGGCTCGGCGATGGTTCAGAGCAAGGATTCTATGCGGACTTTTACGGCTCTAAGTTCTACGGCGCTGTATTAAACAGCAGATACCGTGGGAAAATATCTATCACGCATGATGTGGTGTATGACTGTTCAATGAGCGGAATATCTTTGAGTATCGGCAATTATACACAGACGCCTGAGTACACAGGCATGTCTAATCGACCGTCAAGGCTTGGTATATTCTGTGCCAACAAGAATAACGAACCGTTTTGGATAGCTTCCAATATGAGGCTGTATTATCTGAAGATATACAGCGGAAACACTGTCATAGCAGATTTCGTACCATGCTACAGAAAAGCTGACAATGAAGTCGGGATGTATGAAGTAAAGAGCGGAAAGTTCTATGGTAGCAATGGAACAGGATCCTTTACGAAAGGTATTGAGATATAAGGAGAAACATTATGACAAACTTTAAGACATCTTCGTGGTATATCGATGTTGATGGAAACGCTCAACCTGCGACCATCAAGTATCACGAAGACAGATACGAAGCGGAAAGGCAGTATCATCTGTTCTGCGCCGCAGCTGCAACGTCAAGCTATCCGACACACGTTGCTCTGCTGGAAACTGCGGATGGTATTCAGATAAAGAGAGAATGTTACAAACATGAAGTAAACGGCTAAAACGATTTTTGTTTTTTGGCTGATTGTTGGGGCTGGGAGAAATCTCAGCCCTATTTTTTTACGCTATTTTAGGTGATAAGAAATGTATAACGAATTGAAATTTTTAGTTGAAAATGGGATAATAGATACATCCAGTATCCAATCAATGTACGAGATGAGTAAGAGGCAAGAGTTGTTGAGCAAACACCCTTATGAGTGTTGGCAAGGCAAGAATGGCAAGTGGTTTGTCTACTTACCAGATAAGGAAAAAGGCAGAGTCCTCAAAAAGCGTAATACCAAAAAAGAGATAGAAGATGTAATAGTAGCTTATCAGGAAGAGTTGATAGATAACCCAACAATAGAGGAAGTATTTAACGAGTGGAATGATTATAGGCTTGAGTTGAAGAAGATAGAGAAGTCATCCCACACAAGGATGAAACAAGTGTTTTCACGGCATTATAAGTCGTTTGGCAAAAGAAAGATTAAAGACGTATCGCCCGATGAGTTCATTGAGTTTCTTGAGAGGCAGATTCCTGAACACAACTTATCTTCAAAGGCTTTTGCGAGTCTGAAGACAATCACGAAAGGTTTTCTTAAAAGAGCCAAAAGAAAGAAGTATATCACGTTCAGCCCGGAATTAATGTTCGCCGACCTTGACGTTTCTGAAAACGAATTCGCCAAGCAACACAAAGAGGATTATGAACAAGTATTTAATGAAGAAGAAACGTCTGCTATGGTTGAATATCTCACAGAGAACTGTGACATTGAGAACTCTGCAATTCTACTTCTCTTTGTTAGTGGTATGAGAATCGGCGAGTTAGTAGCCCTGAAACATGAAGACTTAGACCCATTCAATAACACCGTGAGAATCAGACGCACAGAAACGAGATATTCTGAGGACGGCAAAACTTATTATACTGTGAAGGATTATCCGAAAACGAAGTCGGGAATCAGGGAGATAGTGATTCCGTCAAGTTATCGTTGGCTCATCAGAAACCTTCATCAAAGGTCTGCGGACGGCGAGTATGTGTTCACCGATGTAAAAGGGAACAGGATACCGACATATAAGATAAGGAAAAGAGAATATGCCGTATGTAGAAAAGTCGGTGTACACAAAAAGTCGCCCCACAAAATCAGGGCGACATATGACACTATATTATTAGATGCCAAAGTTGATAACCGCATGATAAAGGATCAAATGGGACATGCGGACATCAGAACCTCGGAAATCAACTATCACAGAAACAGGAAGAGCCATGAACGGAAGACAGCCATCATAGACTCTATTCCTGAGTTCAAAATCGTTTGATTACCGAGTAATCAAAAGTAACCATTAGAAATCCGTGAAACACTGATAAATACTGGATTTCAGAGCCTGACATGCGAGTTCGATTCTCGTTGCCAGCTTAATTGAAGGCTCGAAATCCTCAGTGTTTACAAGGGTTTCAGAGCCTTCTCTTATTTTAGCATATTAAAAGGTAATCAAAAAGGTAATCAAGAAGAAAGGAGCGATTGGATACTGGATTTTTAACACATTATGGCGTCCGCATTTTTAAGGATGTCGTCAATCGCTCTTCTTGATTCACCGGGATTGTACTCATCAATCGTCATGCTCTCAATTTCGCCGTTCATGAACTGAAGAACCTGTGAGATATTATTCTCTGTGGCGTCAAATCTCGTGCAGTCATGTACAATACCATCTTCAATCTCGATATAAATAATCTCTTCTTCAAGGAATTGTTTTGCTTTGGCGATAACGAATGTTCCGTGGATGTTTCCCATTGTTCCGCTACATAACAGTCTGCACGGCGTATCTGCTGTGAATATACGGAAGAAGATTCCTGTTGTGTCATAGATTTCGCCGGGGCAGTAGCATCTATTGGCAAGATACTCTTCCATGTCGGCAATATCGCCAAGTTTTATTTTCTCGTACATATTATTTATACCCTTTCAAATCATCAACTGTGATAGGATCGCCATTCTCGTCAAGCATAACGGTTATACCACACATATATCCATACATGTAACACAGATATACGACTCCTGTATTGTTGTCTACAATATAGTAATATTTACTGTCTCCATATTCTGTTACATTTGGATACCCAATAGGTGAATAACCTTCTTCTAAGCCCTCTTTTGCTTTAACACCATGACACCCTGTAAGGCTGACAATCAAAAGAGCCAAAATCAAAAATCTCTTAAACATCCGCACTCCTTTCTTATATACCCATCTTATCTGCACGAAATGTCAAACATCACACTTCCTGTGTATTCACCTGCAATAGCGTCCTGTTCGTTCTCAATAACAGCAGTGAACTCTTTCGTTCCTTCTGCCCAGAACATAGCGACAGATGTTGTGGCGCTTGCACGAATCCCGTTCTCATCAGTGAAGTAGACATTCAGCGGTCTGCTTGTATCTCTCTGATTGTAAATCTGCATCTCGTTTGCACCACCGCTGAGAGTGACGAAAATCACTTTATTATTGGCGACATCCATATCCGACACTGTGATATATGAAGGTTCACCAACAACGATTGTCTCAGGAATCTCAACGATGTAGCTGTCATCCGCAGTGTATACGACAGTGGCTTCAAACTCATCTGCATAAGCGATACAAGTAAATGCAAGAATCATAAGTGTTGTAACAAATAATTTAGCAAGTCTCTTCATTCTTATTCTCCTATTTTTTTTTAATGTAATCATTGATATCCGTCACCTCACATGAATCACTGTGTTGAAGTTTGCTCCGTTGTATTCTCTATCTGTATTGATGTCATGGCATTTCACGGTGTAGGTAAATTGATAATCGCCACGCTCAAGTGTCCTGTACAGTTTAATCTTTTGCAGCCCATAGCCCGGAAGAATGGAATCTGATTCATAATACACATCGCCGTCTTTGGCAAGTGTCACCGTCATCGAGCAATTGTTTGTGGACGGATTGAAGAAATTGAAGCCCTGATCCTTAGTGTTTGCCGTAAAATAGATTTCTGAGAATGACGGAATCTTGACATATCTTGTTTCCTGAATTTTGCCGTTCCACCTGACGCCAGTGTCTTTCTTCCTTTTGGACATTGATGAGCCAATTCCTGCTATCAGAATTGCGATGAGTAGGACTATGACAATGATATACGCTACATCTCTTTTCTTCATGAAGCATCTTCCCTTCCATAAATGAGTAGTTGTCCGCAATACTCACATGACAGCATTGACTTCATCCAATGTTTTTCGCCACATGTCGGACACTGATATCTGATGAGATTACCTTCTTCTATCTTGATGAGCTTTTTGCGGATTTGTTTTTCGAGTGATGTTATGGTTATGTGTTTTTCGACAGAATCGAGTTCCTTGAGATTTTTGATTTTGGCGATTATGTTTTCTACGGACGCCTCGAACTCGACATCACGAATCGGGGCATGATTAACTCTCTCCATCCTGTTTCTCCAAATCGCTAAATAGCTTGGCAATCTCAGGATAATGTTTTCCTGTCTTTCTCCAAGACTCAATGCGTGCCAAAGAATATGATTCACCACATGTGCAACAGGGCGGTACAGTTTTCATTGCGAACCCTGTAAAAGCCCCATCTTCATATAAATGTGTCACGCATACTTTGATTTTGCTATTTGTCTTGTTCTCCATTTCATCGCCGACTTTTACTTCTTCACTGTATGGCTCGACTTTAATGTTTGTCTCAACCATGTAATCACTGCTATCGGCGAGAGAAAAAGGAATACTGACATATCCATCCTTGACGACATATGTATCTGGAATATCAGCTATGTATTTTGCCATAATCAATCACCTCACTTCCCACATCTCAAACAATCTTTCATGTTAAACCCTCTAAGTTGCCTCAAACGCTGACCCACAGAAATCCATTCATTACCTTCCTCAAACAAGAACTCTCCGCATCTTTTGCATGGGCAGAATCTTGTTGCGGACGCACATTCTATGCGCCTTGTGTCAGGCTCATGTCCTGCAATCTCACACATCGCTTTCATCTTATCCTTATGTTTCAGCCAAAGCATTACGCTTGCGACCACGATAAGAATCACTGCGACTATAGAAATAATAATTACCTCAATAATATTCATACGCCCCTCTGTTAATTATTTGTATTGTCTTTATCTGCTGGTGCTGTTTTCTCTTTAAACTTTATTTCCCGGATTCCAAAACATCTGTGAACCTCGCCATTGTTAAAGATAATATCAACATAATGTGTGAAACCATCGTGATAGATAATTTTAGCTACATCTTGTACACCGACATACACTCTCGTTTCGTTATCAAAAAACACCCAATCAACTTCTTTACTACTCATCACATTTTCCCTTCGAGTTGTTTGTACAGAGCGGACATTCTTTATCATCGGTCAATCTAAAGTGTATCCACGATGTAAATCTTTGCGGATTGTATCTTAAATCTCTTACAAGCTGCGCCCGGAAACATTCGAAAGGACAAGTTTCCTTAAAATCCGAACAGTGTGCATAATCATGATTCATCCGATTCCCCCTCTGTACTTTTTATGATACTCTTTATCTCATACAAAAGATCCATAGCGTCATCCCTGTCAAAATGGTCGATTGTCCCATCAACGGCGTCATAAATTTTGTCAACCGCCCTCAATGCTCGAATTGATGTATCAACAGCATCTTTTTCGTACTTGTTGTTGCAGAGATGGTCTTTTATCCATCGCATGTAAATAATTGACTGTCCGTAGTCCATATAACTCCTTTCAATTGCGCTCAATAATGAATCGCCCCGGTGGACAATACGCATAATTCCCACACTCATCAAGCAGAACGAGATTACCATCTTCTTCAATCGCAAAGCCTTGCATGTCGCAATACGTCAAGTCATCAGCCCATGCTTCTGTTAACGCAATCTTTTCAATGTTTGCTTCGCTCATTGTTTTACGGTCGATGACTTTAAACGATAAATCATTGATTGGGTCAATCAGGTTTGAAGTGTAAATAGTTTCAAGTGCTTCTTCCGCTATCTCATATCCTGTATTGGCAGATACATTAAATCGCTTCATTAGCACAGCACAAATGTTATTTATAGCGTCTTCTTTTGGTACATATTCAATCATAAAGCAATCCTTTGTCGTTTTTAGCGTCATTTTCTGGGGATAAAAGAGAGATTTTATCAGAGCGTATTTTGGTGATTTTTCTCCTATATCCACCCCACCAGTGCTCTGCTCCGCAATTCTCTGAGCAGAACTCGTATGATGTGTCATAGTTGTCGCATCTGTGGCAGACAGGATCCTCATCGTCTGCCGTGAATATTATTTCATTCATCATCTTTATTTTTTACCCATTCTTCAAGTGTGTCATAAGCTGCCCGGAGCATCTTGAAAACCGCCACGCAATCTCCGTCAAGAATATCTTTGAACCGCTCACCAACGAACTTCAACTCCCAGCAAGGTTCGTGTGTGTTATAATAGAAGTAGCCGATCACATAACGCAACTCTTCACCATGAGACACGTAATGTTTGTCCAATCGGATAGTTACGTTTGGCTCATCTTTGAAACGCACAAGACTCTGCGGACATGCTTCAAGGGAGTAGTCTCCCATTCTCCAATAGAATTTAAGTTCCTTCATTTTGCTTCCCCTGAATAATCTTCAATAGTTTCTTGCAACCAATCTCTTTTCTCTTTCATCCATTCGAGTGCCTGTTTAGCGCTTCGCTTCATGGAGTATTCAACTCTATCAAGATACGGCAAGCAGTACATAATTTCATCAAGTAAGATATCCATTGTATTCTGAAGTTTAAGAAGATTGCTGAACCTCTGGTCATCGATGTGTGATTCACCAACAGGCTCGATTTCACCGATGATACTCATAGCAATATCCGCAATTTGCCTATCTGATAATTTAATCCTACTCATTGTACGTGTCTCCTTGTTAAGCCACTTTAAGAATTCTTCTTCTGGCATCGCCCATAATTCTGTGGCGTACATACCGAAAGTCGCTCTAAATCTCTCTGCATTATTCATCTTTATCCCTTAAAAGACACCACTCAGGCTGAATCTCAAGTGGCTTCCCATCGAATCCAACATCAACGTAAAAATTCTCTCCTGATTCAAGACCGCACCAATAGAATGGATCCTCTTTGATTAAGTATTGGCATGTCGCACATGATGTATTCATATTTATTCCTCTCTCATCTTTTTCAACACTTCGGCGATTTCAGGGAAGTGTCTGCCTGTCTTTTTAAATATTGCTCCATTGCCATTGTACAAGTGCCACGTTCCGATTTCCTCATTTCTTCTGTTAAAAAGAACAACCATAAGTTCATCAATGTTGTTTAAATATTTTTGCAAAACAATATATTTTTCGTCACCACCTTCTACTTCATCACCGACCCGTAACCACTCTTCCTTCTCCTGCTCATAGGCTTTCAACTTCTCGATTGATTCTGAGGCGGTAAAGTTCTTGAAAATCTTACTGGGAATGTCAATGCCGAATATATTTTTCATTGATTTCCATGAACAGCGACCATTAATTTCAGCCATTGAAATCTTTCTCGCTGCCTCCCATGCGTCATTGAGACCTTTTTCATACTTGCCCCTATTAAGCATACGTCCGGCATCAAATCCTTTTTCGTACTCCTCTCTCCTGACTTGCTCAAGGTCGGGTTCGGTGTAAGGCGTCACTGGAATCCTTGTATCCATCCAGTGATCTTCGTGTTCGTTTATCCTGACCGGGATTGTAAGCGTCCGTTCCAGTCCGTGACGGATATAACCTTCGCCTACATCAATGATGTATTTACTCATGCTCTCACTCCTTCTTTTCGCCACCGCTGAAGTACAACTTATTCAGTCTGTCCATAATCCGATTGTATTCCTCATCAGTAACCACATTATCCATCCACATTTTCGGCATGGCATTTGCACACTGATCGTATCCGATTTCTTGCGGTTCTATTGGAACAACATCCTCTCTGCGGATATATTCATCAGCCATTGTCTTCCTCTCCTCTCACATAAACAGCGCCAATACCGCAAATGCGATGCCACCTAGAAGCCATGAAATTGTAGCAAGGTTTTCTGAACCGCTGTCGCCAGTGATAACCATGCCAATCAAACCAGTCCCGATAAAATAACCACAAAATGCAAGAAAGAATTTGCCCACATATGCTAAATCAGCTTGACTCATACCTCATTCCTCTATCAACAATCTAACCGCATTGACTTTTTCTGCATCGCTCATTTTGGATTCAATGAATTGTTTCGCCGTGCGTCTTTCAGCCTTGAGAACCGATTTCTCTTGATTAATTGCGTATACATCCATCTCCGCAATCATGGAAAGGTCTGCGATTGCTTTATGCAACTTTCCACTATTGGCGAGATAGTTTATAGCGTCATAATATGTTAAATCACTCATTCTTCTCTCCAATCATCATCGCAAAAAAATGCAATTATTACTCCTGCTACAAATGCGCCAAATAAACCAATCAAAGAGATGGCTCCCATGAGTTGTAAATCAGCTACCCTATTCATTCCTCTCTCCTTTTGCCATCACCACAATAACCGTTCTTATCAACCTTCTTGCCATTACACCAATACTCATTGAATAACGGATCATATTGGCATACCTTGCATTCCCGGCAATGCACTATCTCTATGTTTGTCATGCTTTCTAATATATCTTCAACCGCTTTTAAGGTTTCTAATATTTTTTCATTAGACATGTAATACGGACATGATGACTCACAGCCAAAGTCATCGTTGCCGTCACAATCATACTGTGTAATGTTCAAGCAACATCTGCGAAATTTCTGAAAGTTCTCTTTTACCTCTTTTTTAGTCATCATCATCTCCCCAATTCAGCGCTTGTCCGCACCAAGGGCAAAATCGCCAATCTTCTTCAACTTGCCTTTTACAACAGGGACAGTTACCATACATGTGATACGAATAGAATAATAATCCTCTTACTTTCGGACTTTTCGGGATTTGCTTTTCTAACACAGAAATAGCAATATCTCTTGCCTCATGCTCTTCAGACCAATCATCGCCTACGCCACATTCCCATTCCCAAATGCCAAAGGCGCTTCTCACATTTTCGATTACCTTTTCTATTTTCATCATCCGCCAATCTTTACAAACTTATGTCTTTCAGGCTTCTTACTCTCAAAGTAATCAATATTTTGCTTTGTAACAGTAACATTCTGCCCGTCACAACCAATGCTTTTCAGATTGATTACTAATTCTGCATCAGTAAGTTTCCGCTCTTTACACCAATCATAGAACTCTTGCACCGTCATGACTTCTTACTCCTTATCATCGCAAAAATCTGAGCGATTCCGACAATCAGGATCGCAAATGAAAAGTTGCCATGTGCCATCTCTTCGAAAATTGTCTTGATAAAAGTCATTCTTCCGCCTTTCCTACATATCCGCATTTAACCATTGCGTCCATAAAGTCATCTACGATGTGTTCACCGACTCTCCCGGATATGTGACTCACATTAATGCCATAATCAATCAGTACGCCAAACAAACATCCCCACGGCGTCAACATATACTTTTCATCATCTTCCTCATCTGGAAGATTTGCGTCTTCGTAATACTCCTTATCTTCTTCATCAGGAAGACTTGCATCCTTGTAATATTCCTTGTCCATTCAATTCCCCCTTTTCTCCGAGATGAAGTAAGACCATCTCTTAACGGTATATTCTTTGATATAAGAAGAAGTCTCCCATCCGCTCTCTGTGAGCCATCCATAAGCGTGCATCGAACCGCCGAATCGGAATGTCAGGTCAAGCATCACTGGTTTGTCAAGAGGTGGTAGTTTTTCTTTTGGCGTGTACCATTTAATCTTTGTTTTCAATTTGCTTTCCCTCATCAACCTTGACCCACATAACGTCAAAATCAATTTTCGATCTTCCAATGTGCTCGGTGATTTTGGATTTTGGCACTTGGCAAATATCAAATGTATACCCATTGATACATTCCCATGATGTACCATCATCGCTCACACCGAGTACATAGTATCTCACGCCGAGATACTCAATAATGTCCCCGAAAGAATATTGTCTGTCCATTATCAACTCCTTACAAAAAATTGCTTGCAAAACCCTTTAATAATATTATATATCTTCCTTCGGATTTTGCAAGCATTATTTTGCATTATTTATCAACTATTTCTTCAATTCTATATTTATTGGTGCTGAAAACCGCCAAAGTAATCTCACCAACTCCATTCAACTCCCACACAAGTCCAGCAAACGGCTTCTCAATATCTTCACAAACAGAAAGCATATAATCCCTTGTAGCTTCTACGCATTCTCGTGTACAGTTAATAGTCTCTCCATTTTCATCTTCAAGAAAGATATATCCATCTTTGAAAATTATATTGCTCATGTTATTTCCCCATGTATTCAGAATTGTAGCTTCTCAGCATCTTTACGGTTTCTGCTAACTTGTCAACAAAGAAGTCCGCTTTCTTATAATCCATAGACTCATCAAGAGAAATCCTTATCGTACCGTTGATGTAGTCTTTATCAAGATTGATTGCTTTGAGTACGTGTGATGGTTCTGCATTAGCCGATGTACAGGCGGATTTCCCAGATACATATATCTTGTCATCACCTGCACACAGAGCATTAATCAGGACACCTGAATCGACAAATCTAAAGCCGACACTCAGAATAGTCGCAAGTCGATAATTAAGTTCGCCGTTGACCATGCTGAATGGAATCTCTTCTGTTATTCTGTTTTGGATGTAGTCACGGATCTTTTTGACTCTCAGGAGTGAACCATCGCTAATATTCTTTTTGGCAATTTCAGCCGCAACTCCCATAGAGACGATTCCGGGAACATTCTCTGTTCCTGCACGGAGTCCGCTTTCCTGACCACCGCCAAAAATAATAGGACTAACTCGCTCATTCATTGCACTATACAGATTCTTATTAACATATAAGAAACCAGTTCCCTTGAGTGAATGGAACTTATGCCCACTCGCACTGAGCATGTCGATACCAAACTTCTCTACATCCATTTCAAGATGCCCGACAGCCTGAACAGCATCAGTATGGAATATCAATCCGTGTTCATGTGCGATTTCCGATATTTTCTGTATTGGCTGTAGAGTTCCAATCTCATTATTTGCGGACATAATGGATATCATCTTTGTATCGTTGCCGATTGCTTCTTTAATTCTTTTCAGTTTGACAATTCCATTATTTGAAACATGAATATACGTAACTCTGATTCCACGTTTTTCGAGTTCTCTGCAAGCGTTCAGAATCGAGTGATGCTCAATTGCGGAAGTGATGAGATGATCGCCCGGTCTGAGTACGCCAAATAATGCAAGGTTGTTAGATTCAGTTCCGCCTGATGTAAAGTAAATCTCACTCTCTTTGGCGTTGATTAAATCAGCACATTTCCTTCTGGCTTTGCGAATCTCGGCACTCGCCCTTGCTCCAAATGGATGTCCAGAAGACGGGTTGCCGTAGAAATCTCTTGAAACCACAAACGCCTCGGCAACCGCTTCTTTGTATGGATATGTGCTTGCTGCATGGTCAAGATATAGTGTTTGGCTCATTACGTTCCTCTTTCTCGTCTGCTTCATGAAACCACTTAATCAGTCCGTTTGCTTTGCCGTCTTTTCGGACACATTTGTCAAATCCTGCACACTCAATACACGGTGTTTTGTCGCACATTCTCTCAGACAGGACTCTGACTACTCTCTCGATATTTACCATTATTTACATCTTCCCCCATTGTTTGCGTCTTTCTTACCTTGCTCATATGCTCTATCTAACAGTTCTTCGTAGAAATCAAAAGCGTATGAATATGTGTCGAAATCAATCTCACAACATGAATTGAGTCCGTTTAAATAATCAGCAGACTCAGCTTTGATTTTCTCAATCTCTGACGCAGTTTCAACTATTCCCCAACTCATCGTTATATCTTCCCTCTCTGTATCTCGTCACTAATCTGCCAAGATAAGTGGCTTCCGCTCCGCAAGTGTCCCTAATTCTATCCATTATATAGGACACAGGAATCGCCTCGACAATTTCGTTACACCCTAACGTGTTCATAAAAGTGTCTAAACTTGCACAAACCATTCCTTCACAATGAGGATCATCCATGCAGTACGGCTCCGAACACTTTTTGCTACGACAATACATCTTTTTCACTTCGTCAATATCAATCGCTTTCACTTCCGTTTTTACCTTTCAGAGTTTTAATAATCTCTTTAAACCTTTGCATCTTATTGCATTTTGCAATATACAAATCATTAACTATTGAACGTAATTCACAAATGCCAATGTCTTTTGAAAGTTCGAGAATACGTTCATATTTATTAACTTCCGTTTTGTATTTGCCAACAATATCCGACACGGGTAACGAGTCAAACAATTCTCTTAATGAACTAACACCATATATTTTCTCTAATGAATACTTATCGACAACCTTTAAAAATTCAAGCACACCCTTGTATACCCCAACAGACTCTTCATACGGAATCGGATGCATGTCAACGCCATTGAATGAAAGATTGCCAGTCTTTTCGTCTTCTTCAATATAATCTGGCAAGTTCACAATGTATTTTTTAATCGCCACAGCATCAACTCCAATCTATTTTCTGACCGCAATATGGTTTATCCATCAACTTCTATCCCCGTCTAATTCTAAAATATATCTTACGCCATCGTCATTAAGGATGTTTTTTGCGCTGGTATCCATCTTCACACCATATTGTTTTGTTTGCGCTTCACCTAATGCCGCACCCATCAAGGCTATTAACATGCCTAATCCCCTTTCACCGTCTGTCATCGGTTTGCGGTAGAACGGGCTTTTGACGCAAGTTGTCGTCTGTGGGCAGTCCGCGCACATGTAACGCATACATAAATTTGCATCAGGTTCTTTACTCCTCATCAATTTAATTCCTTTCTATCCCAATCAATCTTCTGACCACAATAATTGCACCAGTTGTCTCTTCTTCGGCTACTACTTCCACCGCCACTTGGGATCCTGTGGTTACATGCAGGACATCTCATATGTGCATAATGATTGCCAACGGCTTTTTTCGGAATCTGTTTGTCAAGAGAAATGATGGCAAGGATAACCGCTGGATGGCTTTTGTCGCAGTTTTCTTTCAGCCACTTAATCGCTTCTTCGTGAATGTTAGTGTCTGGATTCAGCCAATAATTCTGTTCAGTCATCTTCGCTCCAATCTATTTTCTGACCGCAGGATGGACAGTACCTTTCATAGTTTAATATATACCAGCCGCATACTCCGCAACACGATTCGTTTTTACAGTAATGCTTATCCCATTTAATAATAATTTTCGCTGGATTCTGTTTTTTAAGGGAAGCCACAGCAAGTTCAATAGCATCATCATGAATGTCTCGCTTACCAATAGGGTCAAGCAGATAATCTATTGCTTCATTCGGACTCATTCTTCTTCTCCTTTGCCGTATTTGTAATGATCCATCTCACTTCACTGCATTTTGATTTTGGCAAAGACTCCGGGCAAACCATTCGCCGTTGTCAATCATTTTCTCGAACTCGCTTGCCTTTACAACCACAGCTGTATTGGGTTTCATGAATTTACAAACCATCAATATCCCGGAAAGTTCTGTCTTTTCTATATCTTTCGCCATATCGGGAGATGCGATAACATATGCTTTTTCGTCTTCTTTCATGATTGGTCTCCTTTATATGCTTCAGGAACTGGTTTCCACGCTTTTACATCTTCAAGTATGGTACATTCTTCTGCTTCTGCTGTTACAAAACAAACTCTGTCCCCCAAATTAAAATAGTAAGCATGTCCTATTTCACCGAAGCTGTCGGTGATAAATACTTCGCTGTTGATGTCTGGCTTTCTCTTACTGCACGGAACCCATTTATCTCGCTCCTGCTTTTCGAGAGCGGTGATTCCCATCAACAACGCTTCATGTATAGCTTCTTCCGAGATAAAGGCGTCTGCTGTTCCTGCGATTACAGCTTCAATAATTGTGATTGCTTTACCTACTTCCATCTTTATCACCTATGAACCTTTCCGGGAGCAGTCTCCATGCAACTATCTTTGTGTATTGTGGATTGCCATTCCAATGCCAATCTGTCTTATACTGTGATAACAGTCCTGAATCAGTCCAAACGCAATCGTGCATCCCAACATAATTGCCGTTAGAGTCGCAAAGCTGAACCCAATAATGAGAATACTTCTTTGGCGGATCCTCGCTGGCAGGATGCCAAATATCTTCTACGACTTCTTCTGGCTCCTCATACGGCTCTGGAATTAAATAAGGATGCCACGCAATAACACTATCTCTAAAAAAGAGCCATTCATCATTGGAATCAAACCAATCATCACGTCCATCAAGTAATTGGCATACGCAAACTCTATGATGTTTATCGCAAACCCATACAAGTTCATTTGGCTTTGGCATCTTTTCAGATGTTGGTGTCCACTTATCTTCTGGGCAATATTTGCATATCACATCTAA
>Ga0326514_10000750_pt1 | contig 21609 bp, 40 predicted proteins | sample 3_2548_0518_D_FD_203653 | JGI IMG/M metagenome (GOLD analysis project Ga0326514, IMG submission 203653) | Bovine rumen microbial communities from UC Davis, California, United States - 3_2548_0518 | ecosystem: Host-associated > Mammals > Digestive system > Stomach > Rumen | place: USA... | reverse complement strand
TAAAAACAAAGAAACGATAAATCTTCCCAATAAAAAAGGAGAGGTTTCCCTCTCCTTTTTCTTATTCTCCTCCACCAGGCTCTTCAGCATCAATATCATCCAACGCCGCAATTAAACCTTGATTAGTCTCCCCAGTTTTTGTCCAGTCAAATACGCTTGTAATTGTGTAACATTTTCCAGTAGGAGTTACGCCCTCTTTGTTACCAGTCGCAGTATCTGCAGTAATTACAGTGATTCTTACTCCATTCGCATTTTCTAAAATATCTCCCTGATGGAAAGTAACTGAATCTCTTAAAGTGCTAATTCTATTCATTGCTTTTGCTAAGGTTTCTGGAGTATATTTACTTAACATATCAGCAGTATTAGCAGCACTTTCAATTCTTGCAATTTTTCTTTCTGCCGCAGTAGTTCCTAAAAAATCACCAATTAAAGACCATACTGCCGCAGCTCCTGCGTCATAACAATCTACTTTTGTCTGTGCTTCTGTGGGAGTAAAACCCATATCAGTTGAAAAAGCCATAACAATTCTCCTTTCATATTTATTCAATAAATATAAAAAATGCGGCAGCTTTTTTATTTAAAACTGCCCTCATTTCTTACAATAATTAACCTCAACTATATCGTACTTTCTCATAAATTTCAACATATAAAAAAGAAATTTAAAAAAAGATTTTCCCTGCCAATCTGCACTCCACGTTATATCTTCTAACATTCTTGCTAAAATTCTATATTTTAATCCCATCTTAAAAATACTCCTCTATATTATATCTGCTTTTATCTTTTTCCCATAAACTTAAAAGTATTTGACGAAGTTCATTATGTATAATAACAGGTTCTATTTTTTTCAAAGCCTCATCATTACCATCTACTTCTCTCGTAGTGCCATCCGCATACATAATACAATAAATATCAGCACCAAATGCGGAATACGCACCAGTTACAATAACGTGGCTTGGACCATACATAGCTTCTTCACCCTGTTTAAAAATTTCATTCATTTTTTTCTATCCTTTCTACACCAGCTTTTGTTCCAGTTGAAGTAAAACTTCCAATGTGCATATTTTCATATGAAATGCGGTTGGTCTCAAATTTATAATAAGCATCTTCACATTTAACTACTACCACATAGCGGGCGGGGTAGGTTATTGTGACTTCTGCATTTAGAGTCTCATCATACTCCACCACAACCTTTTCTTCAATCACATATTTATCGACTACTGTGCCCCAATATGCGGCGGTTGCCCCATAGTAAATTAAACCAATTATAGCCAATGCCGCCACAATTATAAAAGTAATATATATGGCAGAAGATGTTGATTCTACTTTTTTTATTTCTTCTTCTTTTGTTAAATATACTAAACTCATCTTACATACCAATCTCCAATTTTATATTTAAAATAATCTTCTTCTGGAACATCAGTCCAATAGTCAACCATTACTTCATTTTTTTCTCCCCTCAACTGAAACCTATAAATTGCGGGATGATGCCTAATTGAAGTCTGTCCAGTTTTTGAGTTTGTTGTACTTTCAATTCTTTCAGGTTGATGATACTTTTCAACTATTGTACCTGCGGAAATGGCATTTTTTTCATTTTGAATAGCTCCATACACTCCCGCACCAATAAAAGCAACCATTAATGCAATAACAAAAACTATAAAAATGCGTACTATAATTTCTTCTTTATCCAATCTCATTTATATCCCCTCCACCAAAAGAGTAGTTAAATAAGCAAACCAAATCAAAATATAATAATCCAATGGAACCATTAATTTTCCTCTGTTATCTTTTGGATAATAACCCGCGAAAGAGTTTTTTAATATCATCACTCCCACAACAAACCATCCAATGAATAACCCTATATGAATATATTCTTTTATCATTTTACTTCACTCCTTTTGGGGCGGGAGTTGCTTTTCCCTTGCGGAAGCCTGCTTCCCAACCTCGTCTATAAGCATCTTCTTCTTTTGACACTGTCCCCACTGCGCCAAAAAATAATCCTATGCCAAGACCAAGTAAAGCCCCAACAAAGCCTACAAGTAAAAACATAATAATAACAATAGTTTCCATATCTTCTATACCTCTTTCTTATTTTTTGTTATAATTTATTATAAAATATTTTTTTATAAATTTCAAATTAAGGACAAATTAATCGAGGTTGACTTTTGAAAAATTTTTTGGTATAATATAATTAGGGATTAGAAGAAAGGAGTATTATAATGGTAAAGAAAAAATAGAGATTATATCCTTAGTTGGATTATACTATTCAAGATCCTCAATAGCGAAATAAAATAGTACATCAAATAGTTAATAGTATTCCCGCAGAAAAATTTACTCCTTATTATATAGAAGAATTAACAAAATATTTAACTGAAACAGAAGATACTAAAAAAGATAAAACAATTTTAACTGATAATAGAATGGTAACAGTAATGAAGAGAGAAACTTCTTATGAAGGGCTTATGTCAAAAATGGAAAATGGAGAAGATGGAATTTATAACTTTATTATAGAGAGTGACAAAAATGTATTATTAACTCCTAAATTATCTATAAGTGCGGAAGATGAATAGCGTATTCCTGAATTAAAAAAATTTAGATAGGCACTACACGAAGTAGAGAAAAGAAGAGATGCGGCGACTGGAAAAGAAAAATCTTTATTAACAAAACAAATAATAGAAATGAGAAAAGACCAATATGTTATAAAAAATGCATTTAAACCGCAAATTAATACAGCTAAAGTAAGCAAATCATAGAACAAAATAGATTTATCAGATCACATTACTATTGACAAGAATGGTGAACCAGTCAATTCTGGACCTATTTCTTTTTTTGACCCAGTTCACGTTAGTAAATTTTTATGTAATTATTCACAGCTTAAATCAAGTTGCGCAGGTAAGATAAGTTAGGATTTATATTATATTGTAGAAGATTTTGAGAAATTAGTTAAAAAATCTTTACAAGACACTCCTATGTTATTAGACATTGTAAAATATAAAATTAAAGAAATTCCTAATAAAGAAATTGCAGAATTAATACAAAAAACCTATGGGAGTACATATTCTATTGAATATATTTCGACATTATGGCGGAAAAAAATTCCAAAAATTATTGCAGAACAAGCTAAACAAGATTGGATTGTATGGCATTACACTTTTGAAGAGAAAGGAAAGTGGAAAAAATGTTCTCGTTGCCAATAGGTTAAGTTAGCACATCCTTATTTTTTTACTAAGAATAAAACTTCAAAAGATGGATTTTATAGTTTATGTAAATGTTGTAGGAATAAGAAAAAAGGAGATTAAATAATGGCAAAATTAAAACTTTTAGGACAGATGCCAGATTAGCATGGAAAATGTAAATGTTAGAGATGTAATAAATTATTGGCAGAAATTAATTATTATACTTTTAAAGATGGAAGTAAATTTACTATATGCAAACCTTGCTTAACCGCGCATATAGATAATTTTAATCCAGAGACTTTTTTATGGATATTAGAAAAAGTTGATGTTCCTTTTGTTGAACCAGAATGGAACTCTCTTAGAGATAAAGCATTTGCAAAAGACCCCTATAAGATGAATGGTATGTCTGTCATTGGAAAATATTTATCAAAAATGAAATTAAAACAATGGAAAGATTATACTTATAAAGATACTGAAAAAATAAAACAAGATTATGACAAAAGAAATGAATAGCAAAGAGTAAAAGAAGAAAAAGAAAGAGTAGCTTATGAACAACAATTAAAAAAAGACTTATCAATAGGTAAAATAACAGAAGCTGAATATAAGACTTTGGTTAGTACAGAAACTCAAAATAAAGAATTACCAAAAAGAAATGCAAATGTTATTACTGGACAAATAAATGTGCCAACTGCCGCCACTTCTTATGCGGATGCTATTAGTCAATTAAAAAATCCTTTCCAAGAACAGAATTTTCTTCCATAGAGCGAACTTTTGGATATGGGTTCAAAATTAACTGATGATGATAAAATTTACCTTGCTATGAAATGGGGAAGATTATATACTGCTAATCAATGGGTTACTCTTGAACAGCTATATACAGAATTTATGAACTCATTTGATATACAAGGTGCGGCGCGCATTGACACTTTGAAAAAAATTTGTAAAACATCTTTAAAGATGGATGAAGCCATTGATAGCGGCGATATAGATACTTATCAAAAATTATCAAGAGTTTATGACCAAATGATGAAAGCCGCGAAATTTACAGAGGCTCAAAACAAAGATAGTGATAGTTAGGCTTTTGATTCAGTTTCAGCTATTGTTGACTTTGTTGAAGCTCACAGCGGAGCTATTCCAAAATATGAGTGTAAAGAACCTCAAGATATTATGGATAAAATTATATTTGACTTAAAAGAATATACAAAGAATTTAATTTATGAAGATAAAGCTTTAGCTCAAGAAATTGAAAAATATATTCAAGATAAAAGAATTGCAGATGCCAAGAAGAAAGATAAAGAATAGGCAAGGAGTAAAGGAACTTCTGTGGTAGAACTGGACGATAAAGATTATATTGAATATAAAGAAGCACTTGCCGCAATGAAAGAAGAAGATTCTCAATTAAATGCGGAAGGGGCAGAAGAATAATGGAATTGCAAAGTACAATGAATTTATAGGCGCTAATGTAGCTATCCAGAAATAAAGAATATAAAAAACAAGGTATGTCAGAGTAGCGCCTTTTGAAAAATATAGATTAGCTTAGAAGGATAATTTCATTTTTTAGAGAATATCCTGATATTTTTATTGATTTTATAAAAGGAAAGAATAGTACCTTTGAATTTCTTCCTTATCAAAGAGTGTTTTTGCGGTCTGCAATGAGACATAGATATGTTTATATGACATTCCCACGTGCTTACTCAAAATCATTTTTAAGTATGATGGCATTAATGATTAGATGCGTGCTTTATCCAAATTCACATCTTTTTGTTACTACTGGTGGTAAAGAGCGAATATGCTTGCTCTGCATTATTGTAAAATAGTGAAAAATTAATTTTTTGAATTGCTGGGACACCCGAAAGTTTCAATGCTACAATATTAAAAAATACACTTAATTAATATGATAGAGTCGAAAGACAGAAAAAAGTTTGAGAATACCCTATGTGGAAACACTAAGGGGCAATAAAGGGCAATCAGCAGCTAAGCAAGGAGTGTAAAAATATTATGAAAAGATTATCATTAAAAGAATTTCAAATAAAAATAAATAAGGCTCATCCAAAAGAGTCTCTATAGGCAATTTTATATACTACAAGATTAGATGACGCAAAGGTAAAATGTTTAAAATGTGGAACAGAATATATTAAAAAAGGAGCTTATTTTTTAGATAAAAGAAAAATAAGTATTTGTAAAAAATGTTTCCCAACTCAGCCGAATTAGTTAAAAGAAAATTTTATTTTACCTTTTTAGTATTCTTATATAGAGAATTATAAAGGTATGCATCATAAGATTTTAATAAAACATGATACTTGTGGCTTTATTTGGAAAGTTCAGCCAAGCAATTTGAAAAAAGGCACACGATGCCCAAAATGTAGTAAAAAAATGTCTCATGGAGAGAAAAAAATTTTTGATTGGTTAAATTATAATCATATTGATTTTATTTTTCAAAATTCTAAAAAAATAAAAAATTATAATTTAGTTTTAGATTTTTATTTGCCTCAATATGATTTGTATATTGAATATAATGGGGAACAACATTATAGTCCAATTAATTTTTTTGGAGGAGAAGAGCGTTTTAAATAGCAATTGAAATGGGATAAGGCAAAACAAGATTTTTTAAAAGAAAAATTATTAGTTATCCCTTATACTTTATATAATGATATTGAAAATATCCTTGAAAGTTCAACGACTATCCCTAACGGGAGTACTTTGCAAGCGGTGGCAAAGGAAGTGGAAAATCTCTTAAAAAAAGAGAATGATATAGTCTCAACTTCTATGGAAACATAGAGCGGTCTAAAATAAAGACGTATATAATGTAGCGAATTATATAGAAGAAAATGAAGCAGCATCTATTACTATTGCAAAAGTAGAAGAAATTTGTAAACTTATTCCAGGTCTTAATAATGAAATTAACTGGGATAGAGGTGTATCTACTAAGTCAAAAGATAATGTTAAATATGTTTTCAAAAATGGTTCATCTATTGATATTCTTGCGGCAAGACAATCTTCAAGAGGTCAAAGAAGAACTGGTGGAGTTATGGAGGAATGTGTTCTTATAGATGGAGATATCTTAAATGAAGTTATTATTCCTACTACTAACGTTGACCGTAGACTCTCAGATGGAAGCAGACATACAGAAGAAACAGTTAATAAAAGTCAAATTTATATTACTACTGCGGGATGGAAATCCTCCTTCGCTAAACTAAATAGGGTGATAGGCGAAGTAAAACCATGTGAACCTCAAAATGAGGGTGTAGTCTTTATAAAGACTGCTAATAGTGAAAGCTTAATAAAAGTAACGCTATGCCAAGCTGCTTAAGCAGAAGGTTCAGAGACTATCGAAAGCACATTTATTAAAAATGGAAGTGAGTAGAGTAGAAAAAAGAGGAAGAGCTTTTTTCGAAGCGCATGGAATCTAAATATTTTTGGACAAAATCAACTAACTTTATAAGCGAAATTTTTATTTATTGTAGAAAAAATAAAAGGAGATTTTATAAATGAAAGAACAATGGAAAGTGATTGATTTCGCCAGTAATTATGAAGTTTCTAATACAGGTTTTATTCGAAATAAAACTACAAAATATATTTTAAAAGGAAGAGAAACTTTTAATGGATATTTACAAGTTAGTTTAAAGATTGATGAAAAAAATAAATTTATAAATAAGTATGTTCATAGATTAGTAGCTCAATTTTGGTTAGAAAATATAAATAATAAAGAAGAAGTAAATCATATAGATGGAGATAAGAAAAATAATAATATAGCTAATTTAGAATGGGTTACTGCAAAAGAAAATTCTAATCACAGAGTTAATGTTTTAAATAAAAAAGTGACAGACAATAGAAAAGTAGGTATGTTTGATAAAAATAATAATTTAATATAGACCTTTAGTTCTATCGTGGCGGCTGGTCAGTATTTTGGTAAAAGTCGAGTAAATATTGACAATGCTTTAAAACATAAAAACAATCAACAAACGGCATACGGATATGTTTGGAAATATTTAGATTAAGAAATAGTCCGATTTTATAATAAAAAAATAGTATCATAAACTTATTGAAATTTTAATTAATTCTATTATTGAACCAGACGAGTATATGATAATGGGCGGAACTTATGAGACTCCTGTTGCATGCGGACTTCTTGATGAAAACTTTGTTGAAAATTTACAAATGCAAGGAACATTTAATGATTAGTCTTTCAATAGATAGTATAGAAGTATATGGTCAGGAGATGTAGAAAATGCCTTTTTCTCTGCCGAGAAATTTGATAAACAAAGGGTTCTTCTTCAGCCGTAGTACGAAAAAAGTGGTAGATCATCAAAAGATGCTTACTATATATTTGGCATTGATGTAGGTCGTGTTGGATGTACGACTGAAGTCTGCGTATTTAAATCAACCCCACAAGCGCAAGGTGCGGCAATTAAAACTTTAGTAAATATTTATTCATATAATGCTTAGCATTTTGAAACTCAATGTATAAATATAAAAAGATTATTTTATAAATATAAACCTCGAAGGATTTCTATTGATGCAAATGGTCTTGGCGTTGGTTTAATTGATTACTTAATTAAAGCTCAGGAAACATAGGATGGATAGTTTTTCCCGCCTTTTGGAGTATATAATACTGATGAATATCCTGATTATAAAAAATATGTAACTCCAGAGACAGAAAAAGATATTTTATATTTAATTAAGGCAAATGCCCCAATAAATACATAGGCTTATAGCTATGCGCAAGCTCAATTATATAGTGGAAAAATAAGATTTTTAATAGATGAAAGTTTAGCAAAAACTAAATTAATGTCTACAAAAGTTGGGCAAAATATGAATATAGATGAAAGAAATGAATATTTAAGACCTTTTATATTAACTTCAATTTTAAAAGAGCAAATGTTAAATCTTGTAGAAGAAAATGAAGGAATTAATATTATTCTTAAACAAAGCAATCGAAGTGTAAAAAAGGATAAATTTTCTGCTTTTATTTATGGATTATATTATATTCGATACGAAGAATAGCTCAGTAAAAAAAGAAAGAAAAGAAATATAGCAGATTTTTTACTATTTACTTCAACGTAAGGACAAATTTTGTTAAAAACATAAAATGATTTTTTAAATATAATAGAAAAGGAGAATATGTATGCGAGCTTCAAGAGGAGAAATTAAAATTGAATAGATTTTAAAATAGGCTGGGCTGGTTTTTACAGAAGAATATTCTTTTCCAGATTTAGTAAGTAATACAGGTAGACCATTAAGATTTGATTTTGCGGTTTTTGACGATTAGAAAAACTTGGAATTTTTAATAGAGTTTCAAGGTATTCAACATTATTAGCCTAAAGATGTTTTTGGCGGAATGAATGGATTAAGAAAACAGCAATTTAATGATATGCGGAAACGTGAATATTGTAAAAATCATAATATTAAATTAGTAATTATTCCTTATTGGGATTAGAATTTTTTAACTTATGATTATATTATGAACGCAGCATATGGATGGTAAGCCTGAGAAAGAAGGTATCTTAGTTTGATAAATCGTAGAATGGCTTACATTAAAAGTAAAGGCTTTGATATGACAACTAAGGATGACCTGTACTCATCAATTAATCAAGATTTTGTGCCTACTGATTTTTCTAAAATGAGAGTAGGCGCAAAATATTTATCAGATGCGGTTTTAAAATTAGGAGATTTAAAAAGAGTAAATCCTAATTTAGTTGATAAAAAAATAGTTTTAGAAGCAATTCACCGTGGAGATATTAATAAGATGAGAGATATTTCTAATTACTTTTATAAAATAAGCGGTATTTATCAAAGATTATGTCGTTATATGGCATATATGTATAAATATGATTGGTTTGTAACTCCATATTATCCATCAGATAATGTTAAACCTGATAAGTTATTATTAGCATTTAAATAGGTTTTAAAATATATGGATGATTTCGGAGTAAAGAAAACTTTTGGTGAAATTGCTTTAAAGGTAATTAGAAATGGAAGTTATTATGGTTATATAATTAGTAATAGTACAAAAGTAGCTTTACAAGAGTTACCCCCTCAATATTGCAGATCTCGTTTCTATGTCGAGAATAAACCAGTAGTAGAATTCAATATGAGATACTTTGATGATGCTTTTCCAAATGAATTAATGAGAAATCGCATATTAGAGATTTTCCCATAGGATTTTAAAAGGGGTTACAAATTATTTAAACAAGGAAAATTGCCTGGAGATTATCCAGGAGATGAAAGCGGATGGTACTTATTAGAAGTTGGTTCTGTTATTAAATTTTCCTTAAATGGAGAAGATTTTCCTCCATTTATTGCGGTGATTCCTGCAATTATTGATTTGGATGCCGCACAAGACCTTGACCGTAGAAAAATGGCTCAAGAATTATTAAAAATTATTATTCAAAAAATGCCAATAGACAAGAATGGAGATTTAGTATTTGATGTAGATGAAGCTCAACAGCTTCATAATAACGCAGTTCAAATGCTATCGAAGGCTATTGGATTAGATGTATTAACAACTTTTGCGGATGTTGAAGTTGCTACAATGGCCGACAGCCGCACCACAACTACTAAAGATGATTTGGAAAAAGTTGAAAGAACTGTATTTAATGAAGCAGGTGTTTCACAAATGCAGTTTAACACAGATGGAAACATAGCTCTTGAAAAATCTATTTTAAATGATGAAGCAACGTTATGGAATCTTATTCAACAATTTGAAGATTTTTTAAATGTTATTTTAGAAAAATTTAATAAGTCTCCAAAGAAATGGTATTTTAGAGCACAAATTTTGCCAACAACAATTTACAATAAAACTGAAATGGCAAAACTATATAAAGAACAAACTCAATTAGGATATTCAAAAATGTTACCACAAATTGCTCTTGGTCAAACTCAAAGTGCTATATTACAAAATGCTTACTTTGAAAATGATATTCTTGATTTAGTTAATGTATTTATCCCACCATTAATGTCAAGTACTATGAACGCAGAAGTGCTTAATAGGAATAAAAGTCCTGGACAAACTACTGGCGGAAGTATTTCTCAAGATGGGACAGAAAATGAAGGGGCTGGAAGGCCTGAGAAAGCAAATGATGAAAAATCAGCAAAAACAATTGCCAATAAAGAAAGCATGAACTAATAAAAATATTAAAATTTTTTGGGTAAACTTTATTAAAATATTAGTTTGATTTTTTATATATAAATAGAAAAGGAGAAATAGTATTATGCATAGATCAGTTGCTACTATTGATTCTCCAGAATTTCTAAATCTTCAACCACTTGACCTTAATCCTTTAATGTCAAAGTGTGAAATAAAAGTATTATATATAGGAGCCAATCGCAATCGCACTTATATTAGCAAAGAAGTTGCTACAAAAATTGGAGAAAACCTTCGAGGTGCTCCAATTGTAGGTTACTATAGAGATACTAAAGAAGATTTTACAGACCATGGAGAGAAAATCATCATTGATGATGAAGGGATAAAGTTTGAATGTCAAACTTTTCCATATGGTTTTGTTTCCCCTGATGCACAAGTATGGTTTCAAGATTTTGAAGATTTTGATGCTTTTGGTAATTCAGTAAAGCATACATATTTAATGACTACTGGTTACTTATGGACTGGTATTTTCACAGAATCCAGCTTACCTGTTGAAGAAGGACGTCCACAATCTATGGAATTTTTTGAGGCATCAGTTAAAGGAAAATGGGAAGAAAACTATGCGAATGGGATGGACTTTTACATTGTTGATGATGCTATTGTTCAAAAACTTTGTATCTTAGGCGATGATGTTGAGCCTTGTTTTGAAGGCGCTTCAGTAACTGCTCCAGATGCAAGTACAAAATTTACTTTAGACGATAATTTTAAACATACTCTTTATAGCATGATGCAAGATTTAAAGAATGTGTTAGAAGGAGAAAAACAGATGGATAAAGAATTTACTCAAGCTGAGCAAACTGAAGCTCCAGTGGTTGAAGCTGTTGAAGAGACAACTCCTGCAACAGAATTTACTGCTGAAGATACTCAGGAAACTTCAGAAAACACAACAGAAACCAGTTCTGTTACCTCTGATTATACTGCTAAAGAAGATGACAAGAAAAAGGAATCTGAGGATAAGAAAGAAGATGCTCCTGCTAAAGAGGGCGGAGATGACAAGAAAGATTCATCAGATAACAAGGATACAAAAGAAGATAAAGAAGAAGACGATGATGAAAAGAAGAAGGGTGAAAAATATTCTCTTCTCGAATCAGAACTAAATACTTTGAAAGCAGAGTATGAAACACTTCAAACAAAGTATCAAGAACTTGTTGCTTTTAAAACAGAGATTGATAATCAGAAGAAAGACGCTCTTATTTCTGAATTTTATATGCTTGCAGATGAAGATAAAGCAGATGTGATTCAGAATAAAGAAAAATACACACTTGATGAAATAAAAGCAAAACTTTCAGTTATTTGCTTTGATAAAAAGATTAACTTTTCATTAGAAAAGCCAGCCACCCGCGAAGTAGAAGAAGAAGCACCTATTGTAACTTATACATTAGAGCAAACAAGTGATAATCTTCCTGATTGGGTTAAAGCTGTAAAAGAAGAAATGAAATAATTTAATATAGGAGGACGCAAAAATGGCAGAAAACATAAAGAGAAAAGGCTATGGACAAGTAGAGCCTAATCATCTTTCTGGTATTGTTGAAGGCAGAATTTATGCACAGCTTCCTGCTGGTAATGTAACAACTACAACTACTGGCGAAGGCGCTTCAGCTAAAACTACTACAACAATGACACCTATTGATCAACTTGAGCAAGGACAATTTGCAAAGTATGATTATGCAGCAGGCGTAGTAAACTTCGATGGCGAAGGTGAATTTATGCTTGTTTATAATGAAGAGAAGTTATATGATGAAAGAAAACAAAATCATAAAGATTTCGTTTATAAGGCATCAGACTTTACAGATAAAATGATGTATCCAAGACTTATTGCAACAGAAGTTGGAGATATTATAACAACTAATACTATTGCAGTTGCTAATACATCAGATTCAGCAGAAGTTACTATTGGCACAGATGCAACTCTTGTAGTTGGTGCATATCTTGTTCCAAGTACTTCAACAGGATTTTTAACAGTTGCTAATAGCAAACCAGGAAGCGGTATGGTTTGGAAGATTGTAAAGGTTTACAAAATGCCAGATGGCCAACCTGGTTTTAAGATTCAGAGAATACAGTAATAAGGAGGAAAAAAGATTATGGCATTAAATAAAGAACAACTTATTGCATTAGCAAGAGCAAATGCTAAAGCATCTTTAAATCCTTCTCAGACTTATTCTTTTGAAGGTGAAAATCTTACATCAGATGCTTTGAGTAAAACATTTATAAAAGAACTTAATGGACTTGGTGCTACACCACAAGATTTTAGAGAAAATAAGAATCTTATTTATACTCTTCTTGAAGTTGGTCTTACAGAAGTTCTACCTGTAAAGGTTCTTCAACAATATGGTCAGTTTGCCGACGTTAAGACATTTGCACAGGGTACAAGACCTGTTTACAAGATTAAAATTAGTGAAGCTTCTAAGAAACGTGCTAAGCAGTTCGTTACAAGAGTAGGACTTGCTGGTAGATATGAAGTCTTCAAGCTTGATGGATATTCAATGGAAGTTCCAACAGCTGCTTATGGCGGAGCTGCAAGAATTGAATGGGAAGAGATGCTCGATGGTCGTATGACAATGAATGATTATTACAGCCTTGTTCTTGAAGGACTTGACGAAGCTGTATATCGTGAGATTGCGAAAGCTCTTGTTGCTGCAGTTAAAGATATTAAAGCAGTTAATAAAGTAGTTCACAATGCATTTGATGCAGATGCTATGGATAAACTTCTTACTATTGCAGATGCTTATGGAAAAGCTACAATTTATTGTACATTTGAATTTGCTGCAACAATGATTCCTGCAAATAACGCCGTTTGGTCAGAGAGTATGAAAGAGCAAATTTGGAACAATGGTTACTTTACAACTTATAAAGGACATCAAGTAATTATTCTTCCACAATCATTCACAGATGAGACAAATACTGAAAAAGTTATTGACCCATCTTATGCTTGGATTATTCCCGTTGGTGCAGAAAAGCCTGTAAAAGTTGCTTTTGAGGGTTCTGCTCAGGTTAAGTCTTTTGATAATAGAGACTGGTCAACTGAAATTCAGACATATCAAAAACTTGGTGTAGGTACTTATATGATTAATCCTGGTATCTGTGTATATCAGAATGCATCACTTGTTAAGGAAGTTGCACCTTTTAAGGCACCTTAATCTATAATATAAATTCATAAGTGCGGAGGGTGGATACACCCACCCTCTCGCATTTTTATAATAAATTGGAGTTAAAAGGAGTTAAAATTATGGTAGCAAAAGATAAATTAATTACAGTAAAAAATAAATATGGCGGAATGGTTGGTTATAAAGTAGAGGAATTAGGAATAAATAGAAAATTCTATGCAAATGAAACTAAGGAAGTTACTTTTGAAGAACTTGAAAGATTGTCATTTACTCCTGGTGGTTCTACTATTTTAACAGATTATCTGCAAATAGATGATGTAGAAGCTATTGAACAATTATTCCATAGAAAACCAGAAATGGAATATTTTTATTCAAGAGAAGATATAAAAAGATTAATGGAGACTGGTTCATTGGACGAGTTTCTTGATTGCTTAGACTTTGCGCCTGCTGGTATTAAAGATATTATTAAGGATATGTCAGTTGAGCTTCCTCTTAATGATATGAATAAGAGACGGGCAATTTTAGAAAAATTAGGTTTTGATGTTAATGCGGCTATTAACATTAAAAACACAAAATATGATGGAGAGACAGAGGAGAAAGAAGAAAAGGCTCCTGCAAAAAGAAGAGTAGCTCCTAAAAAAGAACCTGTGGCAACAGGCCGCAGATATAAGCCAGAAAATAAATAATTTTAATTAGGAGGGAAGAATTTAATATGACTACATTTTCAACTGTGTATGACTCCTTCCTTTCAAAAATTACTGATGATATGTATATGGAAATGAGTGAATTAGACACTTATAGAATGTTAGAAGAATTATTACTTGCGGCAATTCAAAGATTTGAGTTTCCAAGAGTTGATTTAACTGATTATGAATTGGGAACAGAATTAGAAAGCACTTATTCTGGGGTAGATAGTGATTATAGAGAAGTTATTGCAATTAGTGTTTCTAATGGTAATTTTAATGCAAATCTAACCCAAGAAGAAATAAATATTATTGCAGTCTATATGATAGTTGAATGGTTAAGTTATCAACTTGCAAGTGTAGAAAATACTCGTATGAAATATAGTGGTTCTGATTTTAAATTTACATCTCAAGCAAACCATATGCAAAAACTCTTACAGTTAAAAAAGGACTATGAGCGATAGGGTTTTCATTTACAAAGATTATATAAAAGAAGAAAATCCGATGAATATGGAATTATGAAATCAACTTTTGATATTATAATGACTCCATTAAGTTAAGGAGGATATGTATGATATTAAAGTATGGTATTGATATAGATGATAATATAATTCTAAAAAAGTTTCAAATTTTTGTCAATCAAATTTATAAGTTACTTCCTATTAGAGAATAGGGCGGCGATTGGCAAAAGCCTTTAGAAACTTTAATAGAAGAATTAGCAGGTATGCAAAAACTATTGAATTGCGGCGATTCAATTAATTATTTTACCTTGCTTAATAAAATGGAAGGGCTACAATTATTAACAGAAGATTCAGATTTTCTTTGTTATAGACGAATTATATTTGAATGTTTAAATTTAATAAATGTAGTAAAAAATGAAGTATTATGTCATTAGATACTTTAAAACAAAGAATGGAATATTATGGTGGAGCTAATCAACAAGAAAGAATGTTTGAAGATAAATTAAGAACATTAAAAAAAGCTCTACTCTATTCTTATCAAGCCGCAACCGCAGTTTTAAAAGATGGAAGATAGTTTAGATGTTTAATTAATCCAGATAAAAATAAACCAGATTATGATAATAAAATTATATCTATTCCATTTAAAGACATTTGTTTAAATGAGCCAAAAGTAGGCACAACTACTCAGGGTATAGTATAGATAGGAATGAAACCTGGAGATGTTTTTGTGCAAAAAGAAAATAATGAGCATTGGCTGGTTTTTCTTCAATCTCTTGATGAGAAGGCTTATTTTAGATCAGAAATCAGAAAATGCGAAGCTGAAGCAGAAATAGAATAGGAAAAGTATTGGATTTATATTCGAGGACCTGTTGAAACAGATATTAAATGGAATTCTAAAGCAGGAATTACTTGGAATAGTTTAAATTATTCAATAGTTTTTTATATTACTGCGGATGATAACACAAAATCATATTTTACAAGATTTACAAAAGTAAAAATTTCAGACCCAAGAGATAATAAATTAAGAACTTGGGAAGTCGCTGGAGTAAATCCTTATTATGGGGATGGAATTATTTAGATATTTGCAAATGAATATTTTGAAAATTCTATTCAAGATAAAATAAAAGAGCAAGAAAAGAATGAAAAGGAATAGCCTTTAACATAGTCGTAGGCTTATATTATAGGTCCAAAAGAAGTACAACAGTATAGTTCAATAGAATATACCATTTTTAATGAAGATGGCGGACATTGGATTTTACAAGAATCAAATGGCAAAGAAATTAATCTTAATAGTAATTAGAATACAATAAAATTAAATTTTACTGGAAAAATAGGAAATTGTATTTTAATTTATAGGATTTAGGGATTAAATGATATTTGTTTACCAATTAAAGTTATACCTTTTTAAGAGATAAAAGGAGTAAAAATATGAAAAAAGATTTAGCATTAAGTCCTTTGCAATTTACTTCATCTTTTTTATCTTGTGAAAATGATTTAGAAACAATTCTAAAAAAATTATTTATTGAAAGTGAACCATATAGTACTGATTTGAAAAGACTACTTGTTATAAATACTAAAGATTGTTTAGATAATAAAAATAATATAATTTATCAAGATGCAATTAAAAATAAAAGTTTAGCAAAATTAAAAGAAGAAGGATACATTCGTTTAACTCCTAAAATTCCTTTTTAGGAACATAGTGAAGTTAAAAATTATTTATTATTTTCTTTTGATAATTTTGTCCCAAATGGAAATAATCCTTTATTTAGAGATTGTAATGTTTTTATATAGGTAGTTTGTCATACAGATTATTGGGATTTAGGAAATTTTAGAAGTCGTCCAATTAAAATTTGTGGGTATATAGATGCAATTTTAAATAATGCAAAATTATCTGGGATAGGGACATTTCAATTTTAGAGTTGTACTGAATTAATGTTAGATTCTAATTTAGCAGGATATTCATTAGCATATTCTGCAATTCATGGCTCAGATGATTTGCTCCCAAGTAGTCATGGTTGGATAGAAAAAAAATGATTGATAAATTATTATTAATTTCAGGAAATGATATTCCTTTTCCTGAAGCAAGATTAACAGTACATCAGCCCACATTAAAAGAAATTGCATTTATAAATTAGACTTCTTTTTGGATAGGATGTTAGCTTTTAAAATTTAATAAAAATATCTTTCAAGAAAAAGATAGGTAGAAATTAGAATCATTTTCTAATTTAGCTTTGTTATTAACAATGGTACAAGATAATCACATAGATGCTAAAAAAGCTAAGGTAAATTTAGTAATGATTTTAGCAATTATATTTCCAAAACATACAATCCGTTTTGAAAATTTAATGATAATATTAACAGATATTGAAACATAGGAAGAGTTCATAATTAATGATTAGAATTTTTCTATACTACAAACTATTGTAGAAGAAATATTTTGTTTAACACATTTAGCAAGTAAATAGTATGATCCAAGTGGGAAATTAGCTGAAAAAATAGCGAATCAAATAAAGGCAGGTCAGAAAAAACGGGCATAGCTGGGGCCTATAAATTAGAAAGATTTGACTATATTTGATCGTTATATTTCAATTCTTGCCACAGCAAAAAATAAAAGCATTAAAGAAATTATGGGTTATACTGTTTATCAATTAATGGATGAATATAATCGTTTTATGCTATATTATAGTAGTAATCAGTGGTTTAGATTAAAAACTGCTGGGGCCACAGGTATGGATGAACAACCTGATTGGTTCAAAGATATTCATTCGTCAGATAAAAATTAAAATAAAAAATTAAGGAGGAAAATCCAAATGAAATTTGGTGTTCGTGAAATATGTAATGTTGTATTTAGAGCAACAGCTAACCAAAAGATTGGTAACAAGATTTATCAAAAGGGTCAGCCAGTATTTTACCTTGATTCCGCAAAGACTTCAACAGTTGAAGGCGCAGCAACTACTGTATATGCAACTGGTGGACGTGGAAACACTCGTTTGATCGCTTGGGAAGGTGAGAAAACTCTTACTTTCACAGTTGAAGATGCTCTACTTTCTCCTATTAGCTTTGCTATGCTATCTGGTGCGGGTCTTGTAAAAGGAACTTCAAATGAAAGTGTACACTTCCATCAAACAACAACTGCTCTTTGCGATTCAAGTGGAAAAATTGATTTAACTAATGCTCTTGAAGCTACTGAAACTATTGATACAACTGCTCCATTATATGTTCTTGCTATTGAAGATGGAGATTTAACTGGAGAGGTTTATAGAGGAGCCTCAATTATTAATAATGATGATAATATTGGAAATGGAAAAGGTTTAACCGTATCAAGTGCGGCTAATAAAACTGTATTTGTTGACTATTATGTAATTAAAGCTGCTGACACAGTTTCTGAACTTCAAATTGATGCTGAGAACTTTGCAGGATATTACTATGTAGAAGCTGACACACTGTTCAGACGTCAGAGCGATGGTAAAGATTTACCTGCTAATTTAACACTTCCAAATGTTAAGATTCAGTCTAACTTTACATTCTCAATGGCATCAAGTGGTGACCCAAGTACATTCACATTTACAATGGATGCTTTCCCAGGCTACACTTACTTTGATAGAAAGAAGAAAGTTCTTTGTGCTATTCAAATTGTTGATGATATTAAAGATAGTACAAAAACAAGCGAAACAATCTTCCCACATAGAACGGGTTTTGATATTGATACTGTTAATGGATTTAGCGCAAGCGTATCTACTGCAGGAAGTGAATCAGGAGACTCAGTCGTTGGAGGCAATGAAGGTTCTTAATCAATTTTATAATTACAACAATTTAATTAATATAAATAAATTGGTGCAGAATGGCGGGGGCAGTAGCCTCCGCCATTCGGTTTTAAAGGAGGCATGCTATGAGACGTAGTACTAATGGTATATCAAATTATAGAAAATTTAATAAAAGTGTATGGGCAAAAGTTGGATATAAAGGTTAGGGGAAAGATACTCCATATGTTCATTATCTTCAATAGCACTATCATTCTCGTTCTGTCGGAGAAAATTTATTTAGTAATATAAATTCTGTATTTTTATCAGTCTCAAACAAGCAAGCAATAGAAGATTATACAAAAGGAATAAATTCAAATATTGTATCTAAAGGAATGAATACAATTACTGATACTAAAATATTGACATAGTTAGATGAAGCTATTGAAAAAGAATTTAGAAAAATGTTAAATTTTGATAGAAAAGATGCATTAACACAATATCAAACTGCTTTTGGTGGAACAATAAAAGATTTAGGAGATACCTTTGCTGAAATTAAAAAAGATTTTAATAAAATTTTTAAATTTTTAAATGAAATAAATAAAATAGTTCAATTAATGTAGAGAGGAACTAATATTGATACAAATATATCTTTTTATTCTTTTTTATATAAAGCATGTGAAACTGCGCAGTATGAAAAAAATCCAAATTTACAAAGCATATTACAATCAATACAAAATTATTTAAAAACAAATGAAGGATATATTATAGATGCTCCTCATTATAAAGAAAGTTTAAATTTTTATTATCAAATGATAAATAAATTAAAATAGCTTACGGAAAAAACAAATGATGTTTATACAACTGCCTCAGGTTTTAATACTCTTTTAAAACAAAACTTTATTAGTAAAGGATTGGGATAGGCAACTGCTTTTAAAATAGATAGTTTAGTTGAAAAAAAATTATATGATTTTGAAAAAGTAATGACAGGAGAAAAAATGACTATAAATACAGAATATAAATAGCAAAATGGTAAAAATAAATATAAAACTGATTTAAGTTTTGAAAATCAATCTATATAGCTATCCATAGAATAGCAACAGATTATTTTAAATTTAAATTTAAGTGTAAAATTTTATCAAAAACAAAATTTTACCGCAACAGGAAATAATAAATTATCATTTGATAGCGGCAGTGGTGGTTCTTTACAAGAATTTTTTCATTCTATTGCTCTTAATGAAGCCACTTCATATGAGCTATATAATTATTTAACATTTTGTGGTTTAACTGAACCTGTTTTTAAAGCAATCTTAAATCGACATTTTTTTCGATTATTTGCAACTGGTAGTAATCAATTAGGTAATAAAAATATAGATTTTTCATCTCATATTTTAGCAAATGGAGAATTAATTTCATTATGGAAAATATATGATTTTATCCAAAAGAATTTTTCTTTAGATGCAAAAACTCTTTCTAAATATATAACTGTATATTTTGATAGAAAAAATGGAAAAGGTGGTTCTTTAAAATCTATAAAATTAAATGAAAATTGGATGTTTAAGAACCAGTGGCAATCAGCAGCAGGGAGTAAAAAAACTCCTTCTCCAGATACAGCTAATTATGAGGCAGCTTGGAAGAGAGCACGAATTTTAGTAGATGATATTAATAAGGCAACGATTCATGCAACAATGCATTTACATAAAATTATTCAACTTTATTCGACGCAATAGGGAATAAAGGGTTGACTTTTTAAAATTTTTATGATATAATGGAATTAAATTAGAGAGAAAAGGAGCGAATTTTATGAAAGTATCATACGCAAATATGAAACTTAAAACAAATACCACAGTTAATACATTTGAATTTTGTGGACAAAAAATTGAAGTATTAAAATATCTGCCTGCTGCAGATAAATATGACCTCCTTATGATAACACTGCAAAAGTCATTAGAAGGAAATATTTATAATGAGTTTAAACTTAATTTATTTTTTGAACTTAATCTTGTATATATGTATACAAATATTTCTTTTACAGAAAAACAAAGAGAAGATGAGTTCAAATTATATGATACGTTAAGAAGCAATGGTTTCTTTGAGTTATTTTATGAAGCGCTTGATGACAAAGAGTATGAAGAGCTTTTTGATCAAATTGCTGAACTTAAAACTACAATGGAAAAAAGTAAGAGTAGCATTGCAGGAGTTATTTCAAATATTATTGAAGATTTGCCTGCAAATGCAGAAGCCGCAGCAAAGATTGTAGAAGATTTTGACCCATCTCAATTTCAAGCTGTTGTAGACTTCGCAAGATATGCAAATGGCGGTAGAGATATAAATACTAATTAGCCAGTGGATATAAAAACTCCACTCGAAGTTTTAAAATGAAAAAAAATGGACAGCTAATAAGCTGTCCATTTTTTTTTATTATGTAGTTTCTTTTTGCTTAGCAAATCTACCTGTTGAACCAAAGCTACCTGCGCCTCTTTGAGTAGTATCAAGTTCTTCAACTTCTGTAAATTCCATTTTTATATAAGGAAGAAGTACCATTTGAGCGATTCTTTCACCAGGCTCAATAGTTTGCATTTCATCAGTGTCATTATGAAGTGCTACAATATATTCGCCTCTATAATCACTATCACAAACACCAACGCAATTTGCGGGTCTCAATCCTTGTTTTGCGGCAAGACCTGAACGTGCAAATAATGCTGCAAATGTATCACGTGGAAGAGCAAATGATAAACCAGTTCCAACTTGTACTGTTGAGTGAGGAGCTATTTCAATGGCTTCTGTTGTTGCGGCATATAAATCATAACCAGCCGCTTGCTTACTGCCCCTTGTGGGGATTTGAGCATTTTCATTTAATTTCTTTACTGCTAAATTTGCTGTCATAATTTAATCTCCTTTAAGTGTCAAAATTAATTGATTCTGTGGAAAGACTATATGAATCGATGGGGTCTTTTTCATCATTAAACACTCTTTTTATTGTAACTCTATACCAAGATTGAACAACTTCACCTTTTGATTTTTGTTCTTTATATTCAATAGAGTGTTTTACAATTTCACCGCCGCAGTCTGACATATCTTCAATAAATTGTTTTGCTTCTGATTCTGAATCAACTCTAAAAGTTTCTACTGTATTTATTAAATATTTTGACATTTTGCTTTCTCCTTTAAATCTTTTTAATTGTAAGTACATTTTGATTATATTTTGTTATCATATAATTATTTATCTCTTTGATTATACCTTTTGAAAAATAATCAGGTCCCATAACATCTACATCTGAAACATTGTACATTTTTGCAAATG